>Ga0302240_1000788_pt1 | contig 29366 bp, 23 predicted proteins | sample AAG_UR_His_MG_FD_193538 | JGI IMG/M metagenome (GOLD analysis project Ga0302240, IMG submission 193538) | Enriched activated sludge microbial communities from anaerobic digester in WTTP, New Holstein, Wisconsin, United States - AAG_UR_His | ecosystem: Engineered > Bioreactor > Anaerobic >... | reverse complement strand
AGAAGAAGAGGTAAGAGAAGAGATAGGAGAAGAGGTAGAAGAAGAGGTAGTAGAAGAGGTAGAAGAAGAGGTAAGAGAAGAGATAGGAGAAGAGGTAGAAGAAGAGGTAGTAGAAGAGGTAGGAGAAGAGGTAGGAGAAGAGGTAGTAGAAGAGGTAAGAGAAGAGATAGGAGAAGAGGTAGGAGAAGAGGTAGGGGAAGAGGTTGTAGAAGAGGTAAGAGAAGAGATAGAAGAAGAGGTAGTAGAAGAGGTAAGAGAAGAGGTAGGAGAAGAAACTGTAACAGAACCAGTAGAAGATGAGGGATATAAAAAGAATGATAAGTTATATCTTCATCTAATTCAGGAATTATTGAATAAGGACGTATCTTTATTGACTTCTGCTATTTTGTTTAATAGAGATAAACTGGATAAAAGATTTTTTGATTTATTTGATTGCGAAGTAGAAAATGCTATCGAAATAGAAGATAATAAAACTCTGGATGCTTTATCTCATTTAGAGAGAGTCATCAATAATCTTCAGATTCGTAAGAATATGAGCTCTCTTTATATACCTGAACCTGGAGAACTGGAAGAATTGGAAAGATTAGAAGTAGCAGAAGAGAAAGTAGAAGAAGTAGTAGAAGAGAAAGTAGAAGAGAAAGTAGAAGAAGTAGAAGAAGTAGTAGAAGAGAAAGTAGTAGAAGTAATAGAAGTAGCAGAAGAGAAAGTAGAAGAGCAGGTAGAAGAAGTAGTAGAAGAAGTAGTAGAAGAGAAAGTAGAAGAAGTAGAAGAAGTAGCAGAAGAGAAAGTAGAAGAGAAAGTAGAAGAAGTAGTAGAAGAGAAAGTAGAAGAAGTAGCAGAAGTAGCAGAAGAGAAAGTAGAAGAGAAAGTAGAAGAGAAAGTAGAAGAAGTAGCAGAAGTAGCAGAAGAGAAAGTAGTAGAAGTAGTAGAAGAGAAAGTAGAAGAGAAAGTAGAAGAGAAAGTAGAAGAGAAAGTAGAAGAGAAAGAAGAAGAGAAAGTAGAAGAAATAGTAGAAGAAGTAGTAGAAGAACAGGTAGAAGAAGTAGTAGAAGAACAGGTAGAAGAGAAAGAAGAAGAGAAAGTAGAAGAAATAGTAGAAGAGAAAGTAGAAGAAGTAGTAGAAGAGAAAGTAGAAGAAATAGTAGAAGAGAAAGTAGAAGAAGTAGTAGAAGAGAAAGTAGAAGAAATAGTAGAAGAGAAAGTAGAAGAAGTAGTAGAAGAGAAAGTAGAAGAAGTAGTAGAAGAACAGGTAGAAGAAGTAATAGAAGAACAGGTAGAAGAGAAAGTAGAAGAAATAGTAGAAGAAGTAGCAGAAGAGAAAGTAGAAGAAGTAGTAGAAGAGAAAGTAGAAGAAGTAGTAGAAGAGAAAGTAGAAGAAGTAGTAGAAGAGAAAGTAGAAGAAGTAGTAGAAGAGCAGTTAGAAGAAGTAGTAGAAGAGAAAGTAGAAGAAATAGTAGAAGAACAGGTAGAAGAAAAAGTAGAAAAATTAATAGAAGATGAGAAAGAAAAAGAAACACAGGAGAAAATAGAAGAGGCCAGGCGATTTGAAATGGAGGAATTAGAGAGGCAGCAGGAAGAAGAATTGAGAATGACAGAAGAGGCCAGACGACTTGAAATGGAGGAATTAGAGAGGCAGCAGGAAGAAGAATTGAGAATGACAGAAGAGGCCAGACGACTTGAAATAGAAGGTATAGAGGAAGATATTGAAGATGAGGAAGAAGTGGAAATTATAGAAGTAGATGAAGATGATTGGATTGGTGATGAATCTGAAGAGGTAGAGATTATAGAAGTAGTTGATGAGGAAGAAGAAAAATTTGCATATACATCCTTTGATAAGCTTTATATCGATTTGATTCAGGATTTGGTAACAAAAGATTTTACTGCTTTGACTCCATCTATTATAATGAATAGAGCAAAATTAGATCAGAGATTTTTTGAAATACTGGATTATAAGATGCAGTATGCTATAGAACATGATCAAAAACTTGCAGATGACATGTCGTATTTGAACAGTATTTTGAATAATTTGCGAATTCGTGAAAATATGGTCCCTCTTTATGTACCAACAATGGAAGAACTTCAGGCATTAGAAATAGAAGAAGAAATACCTGAAGAAAAAAAGAAACCAGAGGAAAAAGTACAAATAGAAGAGTTTGTACCTCAGGTAGAACCGGAAATAGAAGAAGAGGAAATCAAATTTGATCCAGATTTAGAATGTCTTGTTTTCACTTATAGATTAATAAAAACTAAAGATTTAGATGAACTATCTTTGTTAATAAACGAATATAGACCTGATAATAAATTTTTTGAGATTTTTGATGAGATATTTTATTTCGCAAGAGAGCTGGATAGAAGACAGGTAGTATCTGATCTATGTTATTTTAATAAATTGTTTGAACATATGGGTTTAAGAGAGTCCGGAAGTCCTCTGAATCCATATGTAACTACAGAAGTACTTTCTGTTAGTGAACCAGATGTTCTGGAACACGAAAAAGAAGAAAAGATTACAAGAGAGATTTTTATAGAAGAAGAAGCCCTTTCAGAGGAAGTTAAGACAGAGAAGATACCTGTTCCATTCCTGGATGAAGAGGCAGAAAAGCCACCGGAAGAAGAGTTACCCCCGGAAGAAGAAGAAATACTAACGGATTTGCCTGTAGTTGTAGAAAGTATTGTGCCCTCAACTGAATCTGTGAATTTATCAGATGAAGAAGTATTTGAACTTGATATAAAAGAAGATGCTATTTCGGCAATTCCTGAGATAGAGGAAGTTCCCTCTAAAGAAGAGGAAGTTTCAGTAGAGATAATAAGAACAGTTGATGACTATGCCAGAGCTTCTACGGAAGAGATACAGACAGGATTTCAACATAAAAACCAGGAGAAAATATGTATTGAACAATCTGTTATTTCTGGTGTTTATGACATCTCTGTTCTTGTTAAAGAATATGATTATATTATTGAAGAAACTTACAGAAAAAAGATAAAAGTAGAGCCTGTTTTAGAGAAAGCCATAACTCTACCTGTTCTTAAAGAAGAAGTGAAAAAAGAAGTTAAACCAGAAGTAGAAAAAATTCCTCCTATGGAAATAACTGAACCTCCAGAGGAAGAAGGAGAAGACTATAAAACTTTACTTGAGGATATTTTACTGGCAGCAATAGACAAGAAGGCATATAATATACATTTTATAGTAAATTTCCCTCCATTAATACGTCTGCACAAAAACCTCCAGAAATTAGATTTTCCAGGTATTACATCGGATTTTACTCAATACTTTATTGATAATATGCTTGACGAAAACCAGTTACATTCTTTTTTATACAATAAAAATTTAGATATGGTATATCAATTTTCTCGTGATGGAAAACCTTATAGATTTAAGGTAAACCTTTATGAGCATCTTCTTGGGATTAATGCTAATTTCTGGCTTTTATCTCCCAGGATGTTAGATTTAAAGAAGCTAAATCTTCCTGATTTTCTTCCTTCATTAATCTATTATAAATCCGGATTGGTTATAATAGGAGGGCCTGCTAAGAGCGGAAAAACAACAACTCTGAATGCATTATTAAATCTTATAAATGAAACTAGGTCACTTCATATTATTTCTATTGAACATATTATAGAATATGTTCATCTCCACAAGAAAAGTCTCATAAAACAACGACAGATAGGGCTTCATTCAGAAACTTTCAAGAGCGCTTTGAATTTTGCTATAAGAGATAATCCTGATGTTATTGTAGTAGGAGAATTGACAGATGCGGATATTATGTACTGGTCACTTCTTGCGGCTGAGGCAGGGAAACTGGTTCTTACAACTTTACCTGCTACTGATTCTATTAATGTTATTAACAGTATAATAGATATTTTCCCCGGAGAACGTCAGAATGAAATAAAGTTTATCCTTGCAAGATCCCTTAAGGCTATAGTCTCTCAACGTTTGTTAAGAAGTTTAAATAAGGATTGCCTGGTACCGGCAGTGGAAATTTTGTCAGGCTGTGATAGACTTACTGAAATTATAAAAGAAGGAAATTTATTTGAGATAAATGAGTTAATAAATAATGATTCTTACCCTGGTATGTGCTCTTTGGATACTTCTTTATTGAATTTATATAAGACAGGAAAGATTTCTCTGGAAACAGCTTTGGAATTTGCAGTGGATATAACCAGATTTAAAACTAATATGTCTGAATTTGAAAGGGGTTAGTTTATGTTAGGTCGCCTTTTTACTGGTAAAGAGAAAAATGATAAGGAAAAGAAGACAGAAGAACAGGAAGAGTCAGTTGATATTTTTCGAAAAACCAGAAGTACCCAGACTAAAACAAAAAGACTCACAGGTTTGGAAATTGAAAAAGACAGGATTATATCTGATGCTATACATAAAGTCCCAAAATCCCGTAAAGTTAAAGATATAGAAATTGTAAAAACTAATATAACCGGTTCTTTCAATATAGAAGATTTACTTGAAGCTATGTCTCAAATTCAGACATCAGAACTTTACATAAACCCCGGAATTTCTCCCTGTTTTCGTCTTTATGGAGAACTTGTAAAATCTGACATGGAGGCATTGGCAGAAGAAGAATGTAAAGAATTACTTTATCAGGCCTGTACAGAAGAACAGATTGAAGATCTTGAAACCAGTGGAGAAGTCAGTTTTTCCTTTAAATTAAAAGAAAAGGAACGTTTTAGAGTGAGTATTTCTAAAGAGTTTAATGGCTTTGGCGGAGTTTTTAAGAGAATACCTTCTGAAATAATACCACTTTCACCTGCTTTAGATCCTCTTACTCATTATAAAAGAGGTCTTGTTATTATTTCAGGACCCTCTGACAGTGGCAAGTCTACGACTGCTGCATCTATAATAGAATATATAAATCAAAATCGGGAAGAATTGATAATAACCATAGAAAATCCAGTAGAATTTATTTATGAAAATAAAAAATCTATCATTATCCAGAGAGAGATAGGCACAAATGTTTATTCTTCTAAAGAAGCTTTACAATCAGCTCTTAGAGAAAATCCTGATGTGATTTTTATAGGTGCAGAATTAAGGGATATGGATAATATCTTATTAACTCTGAAAGCAGCTGAAATGGGTTCACTGGTTTTATGTGTCCTTCATATGGATAATGCTATGAATTCTATCAAGAAAATTTTAAGCTTTTTCCCTCCTGATAAATCACCACAGATGGCCAAACGTCTCTCTTCAGTTTTAAAAGCTATTATATCTCATAAGCTAATACCAAAGCAGGATAAAAAGGGGCAATGTCTGGCTATGGAAATTATGTTTAATTCCAGAGAGATTTCGGATTTGATAAATAAGGGAAATATAGATGAAATTAATACTTTAATGTCTAAAGCTGATTTTAAGCTACTTGGTATGCAGACTATGAATGACTCTGTTTGTACATTAATAAGGAATAAAATGATTTCTTCTGATATTGCCAGGGATATGGGCTTTGATTTATCAGGTCTTGTGGAGATGGGATCTTCTTAAAGATATGGATGTATTATAATAATACACTTCTAAAAACTACCAGATATTAATAAAAAGTCAAGACTTTACGTTCAGTAATTATGCTAATAAAACTTACAATTTTACCTGATAACAGACAATTATATGTAGAAAAAGGAAGTAATCTTCTTAATGTACTTCAGAGTAATGGTTATAATATTAATAGCCCCTGTGGGGGCATGGGGATCTGTGGAAAATGCGGGATACGTATAGGGACATTGTCTTCAGAGAGAGGATTTATTTTTGAAGAAGATAATGGAGAAAAGTCTCATCTTGCCTGCAGAGTTAGTATAGAAGATGATACTATAATTGAGCTCCCTCCATCAATCAATAATGTTCCTCTGAAAGAAACTATAAAAAGTAATTTTTTGACACAATTATCACCGGGTCTTAAAAAATTTTTTTTTTCTCTTCCTTTAGCGTCATCTCATGATCAACGTTCCTACAGTCAGAGGATTCAGGATTCTTTTGGGGAAAAATTATCTTTTTCCCTTGAGGTTCTCCGTAAAATCCCTTTGATAGTAAGAGATAATGATTTTAAAGCTACCATAACAGTTGATGAAAGGGATGGTGTAATAGATCTGGAAGGTGGTGATAAAAGAGGAGAATTTTACGGGATTGGTATAGATATAGGTACAACCACTGTTGTAATCTATTGCTTCAACCTTATCACAGGTAAAGAAATAGCAGCAAAATCCATAACTAATCCCCAGACTATTTACGGAGCAGATGTAATATCCAGGATACACTATGTAAATAGAAATGGTAACAGTGGTCTTAAGGAACTTCAGGAGAAGATACTTACAGGCCTGAATTCTCTTTTAGATAAAATATGCTGTAATATTAATATTTCCCGGAAAAATATATATAAAGCTACTATTGCAGGTAATCCCACTATGATACATTTATTGCTCGCCATTGATCCTTCTTATATAGGAAGATCTCCATACATTTCTGTTTTAAGAGACATTATTTCTTTAAAATCGAAGGAACTTGGATTAAATATACATCCTGAAGGAACAGTTTATATATTGCCGGGAGTTTCAGCTTATGTGGGAGGAGATATAACAGGCGGTATACTGGCTACAGGTATAGATAAGTCGAAAACACTTAAATTACTTATAGATATCGGGACAAATGGTGAAATTGTTCTGGGATATAAGAATAAAATTCTGGCATGTTCAACTGCAGCAGGACCTGCTTTTGAAGGAACTAATATTGAAAAGGGTATGAGGGCACAGGAAGGTGCTATATATAAGATAGAACCGAATAAAGGAGATATAATTTTAAAAACCTTTGGAGATGGTACTCCTTCCGGCATATGCGGTTCAGGTCTTATAGATTTTGTTGCCTCTTTGAGAAAATTAAACCTTATTTCAGAAAATGGCAGACTGATAAAGGATTCATCTATTCCGGGAGGACTTCGAATCAGTACAATAAGGGAACGAGAAGTCTCCTTTAATTTGTATGATGATATTTATGTTTCTCAAAAGGATATCAGAGAAGTTCAGCTTGCTAAAGGTGCTATAAGAGCAGGTATAGAGATCCTTCTTAAAGAGTTTGGTGTAACTACAAAAGATATTAAAGAAGTATATCTGGCAGGAGCTTTTGGGAGTTTTTTAAGGAAAGAAAGTGTTAAAGCCATAGGTCTTATACCTCCTGTAAAATTAAGTAAGATAAAGAGTGTTGGTAATTCTGCAGGAGCAGGAGTAAAACTATGCCTCCTTAACCAGAGTGAACTTAAACACATTCAAAAAATAGCAGAAAGAGTTGACTATCTTGAACTTTCATATAGAGCAGATTTTAACGATGAATTTATAAAACAGATGAAATTTTCTTGACCCCGGGAATGAGATGAGATATTATTATTAAGTAAACAGTGAACTTACTGCTCACCGTTTACTTTAAAACTTGAAAGGAGAAAATTAAATGAGCGGTCTTATAGGAGTCATAGGGGGCAGTGGCCTTTATGAAATTGAAGGAATTCAGGGGTTGAGATTTGAAAAAATAGATACACCCTTTGGCTGCCCTTCTGATGAATATGCCATTGGTACTTTTAGTGGAAAGGATGTAGCTTTTTTACCGAGACATGGAAGAGGACATGTGATTCTACCGGGTGAAATTAACTTCAGAGCAAATATTTACGGGTTTAAAAAACTGGGAGTTGAATGGATTATATCCCTGAGTGCTGTGGGAAGTTTGAAAGAGGAATTAAAACCCATGGATATGGTTATAGTAGATCAATTCCTGGATAGAACAAAAGGAAGGATAAATACATTTTTTGGAGATGGTATTGCCGCTCATGTGGGATTTGCAGACCCCATCTGTAAAGAACTGGCTTCAGTCCTGTATGAAGCCGCGAAGGAAGCAGATGTTACTGTTCATAGAGGAGGTACATATGTAAATATAGAGGGGCCGGCTTTTTCTACAAGAGCAGAATCCAATGTATACAGGAAACTTGGCATGGATGTTCTTGGAATGACGAATGTTGTTGAGGCAAAGCTTGCCAGAGAAGCTGAGATTTGCTATGCCACAGTTGCTATGGTAACTGATTATGATTGCTGGCATGAAGGTCATGATAGTGTCAGTGTGGATATGGTCTTGGCGGCACTCCTGAGCAATGCAGAAAATGCAAAAAAGATAATAAAAAATTCTCTCCCAAAGATCTCAAAGGAACGTAAGTGTTCCTGCAAGGATGCCCTTTCTACAGCATTAATTACAGCAAGAGATAAAATGCCTGATGTAACAAAGAAGAAGTTGGATATTATAATTGGAAAGTATATTTAATCGGATTTGCTTTAAACAATGCAATAACCTGCAGGGGCAACCCTCTGTTGTTGTTCCACAAGGGGCAGACAGAGGCGCCTGCCCCTAGGTGCTCTGAACTGGCAGAATAACCTTAAAAGTGCTTCCTCCTCCCACGGTACTTTCAACTGTAATAAACCCCTTATGAGCTTCTACAATACTTCTGGCAATATAAAGGCCTGTGCCCATACCTTCAAAACTTCTTGTACTACTGGCATCTACCTGATAGAATTTATCGAATATTTTTTCAAGGTGTTCTTCTTTTATTCCTATCCCCTGATCTTTTATATTTATTTCTATAGATGTTTTATTTTTATTAATACAAATATTAATATCTCCACCATCTGGAGAGAATTTGGCACCATTATCCATTATATGGTAGAGGGCATGGGAGAGTTTTGTTATATCCACTTCAAGCTTTAATGGTTCATATATATTTAATACGAAGTTGTGAAGGAGATATTTTTTCTTGAGAGGTTTTATAGTATCTTTAATTAATTGAGTTATATCAATTACTTCTTTAAAGAGACGCATACTTTTTTCTGTTTCTATACTTGCCACTGTGAGGAGATCATTTATAAGTCTGCTCAGATGTTCCACTCTTCCATCTATAGTATCCAGGATCTCAGTTCTCTCCTCCTGTGATAATACTTCAGCATACTGTTTGAGAGTATAAATATATCCTTTAATAGGTACAATGGGTGTTCTCAATTCATGAGAAATTATTGAGATAAATTCATTTTTAATCTCTTCGAGTTCCTGTATTTTTTTAAAATTATCTGATACCTGTTTATATAGACGTGCATTTTCTATTGCTGTAGCAGCCTGATTGGCAAGGGTAGTAAGTAAATTTTGCTCCTGAGGGTCGAAGACTCCGTACATCATTCTACTGTCAGTATAGATAACACCTATTGCTTCTTCTTTTAATTTTATGGGAACACACAGAACTGATCTTATATCGTGGAGGATTATACTTTTACTTCTTATAGAAGGATCATTCATGGCATTTGTGCTTAAAATAGATTCTCCTGTATTAAAGACCTTATTTGCTACACTCATACTTATAGAAAGATCCAGCTCACTTATATTCTGTTTATCCATATTTCTGGCTACCATAATCTCAAGTTTCTCTGTTTCTTTATTATAGAGCATTACAAACCCTCTTTCACCTTCAAAAACCTCTATAACCTTATCTATTACTGTATTTAGTACTTCTTCTATATCAAGGGAAGAATTAAATAAACGAACAGTTTCATAAAATAGAGACAGATGTTCCATGATTTCATTTGTTATCATACGGGTTTTTGTTCCTTTTTTTGACATAACTAATGCTCCTTAATTTTATAATGGATAAACTATTCTAATCTAAAAAAAGCTGGAAGTCAATCGTGAAAAGTGAAAAGACGTGAGACGTGAAGAGTAAAGTGTGAAGAAGAAATTAAATACCGATTACCCATCACCCATTATCCATGATTCTTCAATAATTAGAAGGAGTTGAAGATTATTCAGAGAATATAATGCGAATTTAAGTTATTATTATGCTTTCAGGCAGTTACATTGATAACAGAAAGAGCAGGTGTTAAATTTGCCGGTAGAAACAAGAGAGATAACCTTTATTACAAAGGGAAACTGTGATGTAATAGATATAACATCACAGGTTGCAGAAGAAATAAAATTATCAAAGATACAGGATGGTATTATTACAATATTTGTTCCAGGTTCTACAGGAGGGCTTTCAACTATAGAATATGAAGGTGGCCTTGTAAGTGATATTAAAGAAGCTATGGAAAGAATGGCACCTCAGGGAATAGAATATAAGCATAACCTTAAGTGGAAAGATGGAAATGGACATTCCCATATAAGAGCAACTATAGTAGGTGCTTCTCTGACAATACCTTTTGTTAAGAAAAAGATGCTTCTTGGGACATGGCAGCAAATAATATTTCTTGATTTTGATAATTGCTCCAGAAATAGAAGACTGGTTCTTCAAATTATAGGAGAATAATAAGATTGAAGGAAAATTATTTGATAGCTGTGTTAACAGATTTCGGTATGAAAGATGGTTTTGTCGGTACTATGAAGGGTGTCATATATGGCATAAACCCTCTTGCACGGATAGTTGATATAAGTCATGAAATTTCTCCGCAGAATTTACTGGAAGCATCGTTTATCTTAAAAAGTTCAGTAGATTATTTCCCCGTAAATACAGTTTTTCTGGTTGTAGTGGATCCCGGTGTAGGAAGTTCAAGAAGAAATATAATACTTAAAACTCCTTCTTTTCTATATGTATCTCCTGACAACGGTGTTTTATCCCGGATATACAGAGAAGAAAAAGAAATTGATATAATAGAAATAACTAACAGTGCTTATTTTCTTAGAGAATTGAGTAATACATTTTATGGGAGAGATCTCTTTGCACCTGTATCTGCTCATCTGAGTCTGGGTGTAGATCCTTACCTTATGGGTAATAAAATACATGATCCGGTTATTATCCCTGAGATTTTACCAGTCTGTCATAAGAATAAAGCCTGTGGTGATGTCATATATATAGATAGATTCGGAAATTTAATTACCTCTTTTTCAAAAGAATTTTTTCAAATAAATGATATAAGTTATGAAGATATAAGGATACAAATTAAAGATAAAAAAATTTCGAACCTGAGCAGGTCTTACTCTGACAATCCGGCAGGAAGCCTTCTGGCTATTATAGGTAGTTCGAATTATCTGGAAATAGCAGTAAATCAGGGGAATGCCGGTGAAATGCTTCAATGGAAACAGGGAGATAAGGTTTATTGTGAGTGGGGAAGAAGTGAGACGTGAAGCGTGAGACGTGAAACATAGTTGGTGAAGAATAATGCGTAATGATTTTAATACCCATCACCCATCACCCATCACGATTTAGGAGGATTAAATGGATCAAAACCGTACCCCTTATTTTGATGCCCTTCTTGATTATGTTCAGAAAGGGACCATATCATTTCACTGTCCCGGTCATAAGGCAGGAAAAGGAATGCATGAGAAATTTAAAAAATATGTGGGTCTTCAGGGACTTGCTTTTGACCTTACAGAAGTTCTCGGTTTAGATGACCTCCACCAGCCAAGAAGTGTACTTAAAGAAGCTCAGGAACTGGCATCTGAAGCTTATGGTGCAGAGAAAACTTTCTTTCTTATAAATGGATCAACTTCCGGTAATCAGGCTATGATATTTGGAATTTGTAATCCCGGAGAAGAAGTAATAATTCCCAGAAATGCCCATAAATCCACTATCAGTGCTTTTATTATAAGTGGTGCTATACCGGTATTTATGGAACCTGTTTATGATGATTTTTATTTTATAGATCATAATGTTACATTGGAGACAGTAGAAAAAGCTCTTAATAAGTATCAGAATGCGAAGGCCCTTCTTATTGTGAGTCCAACATATTATGGATCTACAGCAGATCTTGAAAGTATAATTTCCCTGGTTCATGATAGAGGTAAAATAGCCCTTGTGGATGAGGCATGGGGGCCTCATTTGAAGTTTCATCCCGAACTTCCAAAAACTGCTCTCGAATGTGGAGCAGATGTTGTGGTTAACAGTACTCATAAGCTTATAGGCGGAATGTCTCAGGGGGCTATGCTACATCTCAGGGGTAACAGAGTGGATTATTCCAGAATTGCCAGTGCAGTTCGTTTCTTTACAAGTACCAGTCCTTCCTGTCTTATAGTTGCTTCTCTGGATGTAGCAAGGATGCAAATGGCTACAGAAGGAGAAAAATTGCTTTCTGAGACTATTCATATGGCAGAGTATGCAAGAGAAAGGATTAATAATATAGAAACTTTACACTGTTTTGGTAAAGAGCTGGTTGGTAAACCGGGAGTTTTTGGGTTTGATCCCACAAAACTGACTGTAGATGTGGCAGATACGGGATACAGTGGATATGAAATGAATCAGATACTCCGTTATGAATATGGTGTTCAGATAGAACTGCAACAATTATTTCATGTCCTGGCTCTTATAACAATAGGAAATACAAGGGAAGATGTTGTAAAGCTGGTAGATTCTATTGAAGACATAGTGGTAAATAGAAAACGTATAAAAAGTCCTGAAGAATCACTTTTAAAAATGGTTGAGAAGAGGTTAGGAAAGGAATTTGAAATGCCGGACTGGCCTCCAAGGAAAATGTCTCCCAGAGAAGCTTTTATATCTGATTCTGAAATGGTTCTGACAGATTCATCTATAGGGAGAGTTTCTTCAGATATGATAACTCCCTATCCTCCGGGTATTCCCGCGATCTGTCCCGGAGAAGTTATAACTGAACAGATAGTTGATTATCTCAGGATTGAAGATAACTGGGGTGCTCATATACAGGGTCTCACTGATCCTACACTGGCCAGGATGAGAGTAGTTAAGTAATTAGAAAGGGTAGAAAAAAATTGTCAGGCATATTTATTTCATTCGAAGGATTAGAAGGTGCAGGAAAATCAACACAACATAAGAAATTATGTGCTTATCTGGAAAAAAAGAATATAGATTTTATATCCAGCAGTGAACCGGGTGGCACTGAGATAGGGAGATCTCTTAGAAATGTACTGATTGATAACAGGTTTAATAATATGGAATCCCTCACAGAGGTATTTTTATTTTCAGCATCCCGCTACCAGCATGTATGTGAGGTTATAAAAGATGCTCTCCAGAAAGGATATATGGTTATAACTGATAGATATGTAGATTCTACAATTGCCTATCAGTCATATGGTAGAGGTCTTGATATAAATCTTATAAAATATCTAAATGAAATTGCCACAGATAGGATATATCCCCATATTACGTTTCTTCTTGACATTACACCGGAAAAAAGTATTGAGAGGTTATTAAACAGGGTATCCCTCACACATAAAAAACTTGATAGAATAGAAGAAGAGAAACTGGAATTTTTTCAAAGAGTAAGAGAAGGTTACTTATTTCTGGCAAAAGCTGAAGTTGAACGATTTAAGGTAATTGATGCCCGGGAGGATGTAGATACAATTCATCGTAAAATCATCAGACATGTGGGAAAAGTGCTTAAAAAATCAGGTAACAGGTCTTAGGTTATATGTCTTTTAAAAATATTAAAGGTCATAGTAGAATTATAAGTTTACTCCAGAGATCCATAATGTCTGGCAGGATTGCTTATTCTTATCTTTTTGTGGGTCCTGAAAGTACAGGTAAAAAAACGACTGCCCTGAATTTTGCTAAAGTTCTTAATTGTAATAATCCCCTCTATTATGATCAGGAGCTTATAGATTGTTGTGATTCCTGTGAAGGGTGTAAAAAAATAAATTCTTCCTGCCATCCTGATGTGAAAATAGTAGAACCAATGGGAAATTCCCTCAGAATAGACCAGATGAGGGAAATTCAGGAAAATATACAGTTTAAACCTTTAATGGGTAAATGGCAGATAGTAATTATAGAGCAGTCTGAGAAGATGACAGAGGAAGCAGCTAATAGTATGCTTAAATTGTTAGAAGAACCTCCCAGCTATATTGTGCTTATTCTTATATCTACAAATTTATATTTATTACCATCTACTATAGTATCCAGATGCCAGTTATATCGTTTTAACCTTCTTTCACCGGATTTAGTTAAAAGTTTACTGGAAAAAATGTTGAATATATCATCAGATAAAGCTTTATTATATGCTAATATAGCTAATGGCAGAGTTGATATAGCTATTGACCTTTGTCAGAAGAAAGAATTAGAAGGGTTTCGTAGTAATATAATAGATCTTCTATGTGGAACCAGAGGAGAACATATATGGAAGATCAGTGTTGAAAAAGATAAGATAAATATAGATAAGCTTAATATATATAAGAATATGGAGAAGAATTCTTTAAATTTTTCTTTAAGCAGGCTTTATCTTTTTCTTGAGTTTATCCTCATATGGTGGAGGGATCTCCTTGTATTTAAAGAATTAGGAGATGAAAAGAGATTGATAAATGTAGATAAATTAAGAATAATACAAAATGAGTCGGGAAACATATCCAGGGAGGATATTTTTTCAAGAATTTCCAGTGTTTCTCAGGCAAAAGATAGTATAAAGAAAAATGTGAATATTCGCCTTGTTCTTGAAAATTTTGTAAATAATTTGTAAAGTGAGAAGAAGTGAAAAGTGAAAAGAGAATGTTGAAATATATTTACTTAAGTAATAATACAGTAACCCACCTCTCACCTCTCACCTCTCACTAATTACCGGGTGGTTATTATGAATATGTTAACAAAAGTAGTATGTGTAAAATTCAAGAAAATGAAAGCCATACAGTTTTTTAATCCTAAAGATTTTTCTGAGCTTAATCCTGGTGATGTAGTTATAGTTGAAACTTACAGAGGTATAGAACATGGAATTGTGAAGTCAGGGATTAAGATGATACCGTCTAAAGATATAGTAGCCTATCCTCTGAGAGATATAATAAGAAAAGTGACTGATGAAGATCGTGTAATTATAGAAGAAAATCAGGAAAAAGAAGAAAAAGCATATGTTATAGCTGATAAAAAGATTTTTCAACATAATCTTCCTATGAAATTAATAGATGTAGAATATTTATTTGATAGAAAGAAGATTATTTTTTATTTTTCTGCTGATGGAAGAATAGATTTTAGAAAACTGGTAAAGGACCTGGCAGGCACATTCAGAACCCGTATAGAACTTCATCAAATAGGTGTAAGGGATGACTCCAGAATGATGGGAGGCCTCGGACACTGTGGAAGAGAAATATGCTGTGCCGCATTTCTCAATCAATTCAGCCCTGTATCTATAAAAATGGCTAAAGAACAGAACCTTTCCTTAAATCCTATTATGATATCAGGTCTTTGCGGCAGACTTATGTGCTGTCTTAAATATGAATATGATGTTTATAGAAAGATAAAATCGGAACTTCCTACTATAGGCAGCGAAGTTACAGTGCCTGAAGGAAAAGGAATTCTCATAGATATAAATGTACCCAAAAGCATTGTTGTTATAGAGCTCCCTACCTCTGCAAGACTGGATTTAGATTTTGAGAGGGTGAAACAGCTGGAAAAAGAAGGAAAAGTGGTAAGAGCTCAGGAGACTTTCTCATCTGAAGACACTATGGAAGATATGGATGATGAAGGGTCGGAATTTGAAAATATTTACTAAAAACCCAGCATATTAGTCATTGTTTCTCTAACAATATTAAAAGCATGGCTGAGATATTGATTGGCTTCCTCTTCCAGTAATAAACCTGTAGTTAAATGGTCAGGATTTTTATCTTCAAAATATAACTTTAGTTCGGCAAATGCCTCATCATAGTGTTGAAAGGCTACTCTTGTTGCTTTAATAGCCTTTTTCATAACAGCAAATGTCTGAGGTGAGACTACCATTCGATCCAGTTCATCAAAAGTGTCATTTATCTCTTCCTGGAAATCTTCTATTGTTTCCCGGAGGTCAGTATTTCTTTTCTTCAGTTCTTTCAGTTTCTTCTTATAGCCCTCATCTACCGATGTATCTGTTATTTCTTCCTCCTCAAAAGCATAACGAAGGTTTTCTTGAGGTATATCTTTAACTTCTTCGATTTGTTCTATTACTCCCTGGATTATCTCTCTTATACCGGCGAGAGAACCCAGTCTTAAAGGAAGCAAAGTTTCTGCATCAGGAAGTTCTATTTCTACATCATCTATATCTTCTTCCTCTTCTTCAGTATCTATCTCCAGCTCTTCATCTATCTGGGCCAGCAGATCCTCTAGATTCCTCTCTGACTCTGTGGCTAAAGGGAAACCACATTCCTGACAGCTACTGGCTCCTTCGTTGTTATCATAATCGCATTGTGGACATTTCATAAAACTATCAGATTTCCTGACCCTCTTCAGGATCCATAGGAAGATTTAGATTTTTACTAAAATCACTTGGTTTAAGATTTTCAAGGAATTCCTTGAATTTTTTTCTTTCCTGTTCTTCTGCTACTTTATCTACAACTGTTTCTTCCAGAACTATTTTTTCAGATACAAATATAGGAGCTTTAACCCTGAGAGCCAGAGCTATACTATCACTTGGACGTGCATCTATCTCTACAACTTCATTATTAGCTATTTCAATGATTATTTTAGCATAAAATGTATTTTCCTTAATATCATGAATTACTATTTTCTGAACTTTTCCTTTAAGAGAATCTATTATAGATTTCATTAAATCATGAGAGAGAGGTCTGGGAACTTCTGTTCCTTCCAGTGCAAGAGCAATGGCTGTAGCTTCAAAAGGACCTATAAGTATGGGCAGGTATCTCTTTCCATCCACATCTTTTAGAACAATAACAGGATCATGGGTTAACAAGTCGATACCTAATTTATCAACTTGCATACGTTTCATAAAATCAACCCTCTTCTTTAACAATTTTCCTATCTTAGAAAAACTCCCTGATGATTATGCTCTTCAGGATATGCGGGAACTTAATTTTACTATTATATCTTCTTTTTCCAGATTAGTAAAGTATTATTACTATAATGACTTTTACTCATTATAGCAAGAAAGTTTTGTAAAAGCAAGATAAGGTTTAATTAAGGTTATAAATTTCACAATTTTATATTTTTGTGATGTCTGATGGGTTATCTGTGATCGGTGATGGTTCAGGGGTTCGAATCCGTTATTTTTTTCCCCCTTCACGTCTCATTACGTCTCACTAATAAAATCTTCCTAAAACCTTGACAGTATATAAAAATGTAAGTATAATATGAGGAGTTCAAAAACCCAAAGGGGCGGAGGTGGCGGAACTGGTAGACGCACTAGGTTGAGGGCCTAGCGGACATTGAGTCCATAAGGGTTCAAGTCCCTTCCTCCGCATTTTATTTTAAGCTATTGACAGAAATAGTTTTTTGCTATAAGATAACATAATTGCCAGGGGCGAATAGCTCAGATGGCAGAGCGCCTGCTTCACATGTAGGAGGCCACAGGTTCAAGTCCTGTTTCGCCCATAGAAGAGATTATTCGGGGTGGTAGTGCAGTCTGGCCTAACACATCTGTCTGTCACACAGAAGAACGCGGGTTCGAATCCCGTCCACCCCGCCACTTCACAGGCCGAGATAGCTCAGCAGGTAGAGCAACGGACTGAAAATCCGTGTGTCCCCAGTTCGATTCTGGGTCTCGGCATTCTTTGAATATTTTAAGCGGAAGTAGCTCAGTGGTAGAGCTTCGGCTTCCCAAGCCGAGAGTCGCGGGTTCGAATCCCGTTTTCCGCTTTATTATTATCAAGCAAAAAGACTGAAATAATTATTTATATATTTTTCCTGGCGACATAGCCAAGCGGTAAGGCAGAGGTCTGCAAAATCTCCATCCCCGGTTCAAATCCGGGTGTCGCCTTTAAGAGGGCGCTTAGCTCAGGGGGAGAGCACTACCTTGACACGGTAGGGGTCAGTGGTTCAAATCCACTAGCGCCCATTATTTTTGTGAGAAGTGAGAAGCGGTTATAGTTTAAGGACAGATAAAGTCTGTCCTTAATTATTTTATGAGCAGGGAGGACTTTTAGTATTTTACAAGTATATAGATTTCAGAAGTCATAATGGATGATGAGTGATGAGTGATACGTAACGTACATGCACTTAAATACTATTACAGTAATTCTCTTTTTACTTCTTATCACTTCTCACTACTTGAAAGGAGAGAAATTAATTGAAACAAATAGAACTGATCCTTGGGGAAGGTCTCAAAAAAGAATTTACTTCAGGTATAAAAGGAATGGAATTGCTGAATGAATTTGAAAAGAAGATTGCAAAATCTGCTGTAGCAATAAAATTAAATGATAAACTTCTGGATTTGAGTGTTCCTCTTGAGGAGGGGGGAACTGTTAGTCTTATTACTGCAGAAGATCCTGAAGGGCTTGATATATACAGACATAGCACATCTCATATAATGGCCCAGGCTGTGAAAGATCTCTATCCTGATGTAAAAGTTACAATTGGCCCCACTGTGGAAAATGGTTTTTATTATGATTTTGATAAACTGGTCCCTTTTGTTCCGGAAGAGTTAGAAAAAATAGAAAAAAGAATGAAAGAAATAATAAAAGAAAATCTTCCTATAACAAGAAAAGTATTAACAAAAGAAGAAGCTATAAAGTTTTATACTGAACAGGGTGAATCTTATAAGGTAGAGCTTATACAGGATATAGATGAAGAAACAGTAAGTCTTTATGAACAGGGGAATTTTACAGATCTCTGCAGGGGACCTCATCTCCCTTCTACCGGTAAAATAAAAGCTTTTAAATTATTGAAGATTGCCGGTGCTTACTGGCGCGGTGATGAAAAAAAACAAATGCTTCAGAGAATTTACGGCACTGCCTTTCCTACAAAAGAAGGTTTAAAGGAATATCTTCATAAATTAGAAGAAGCGGCAAAGCGTGATCACAGAAAACTCGGGCCTGCTCTGGGCCTTTATAATACCTTTGATGAAGCAGGACCCGGTGTTATATTCTATCCTCCTAAAGGTGCCATACTCCGTACAATTCTGGAAGATTTCATGAAAAGGGAACATTATAAAAAAGGCTATGATATGGTTATAACCCCTCATCTCCTCAAGGGAGAACTGTGGGAAATTTCAGGCCATAAAGATTATTACAGAGAAAATATGTATTTTGTCCCTGTGGAGGAGCAGGAATATGTATTAAAACCCATGAACTGTCCCGGTCATGTTCTGATCTATCGCAGTAAAGTCAGGAGTTTTCGTGATCTTCCCATAAAGTTTTTTGAACTTGGGACTGTTTACAGGTATGAAAAATCAGGGGTTCTTCATGGACTTCTGAGAGTAAGGGGTTTTACCCAGGATGATGCCCATATCTTCTGTCAGGAAGAACAGTTAGATGAAGAAATACTTAAAGCTTTTAAATTTGCCATAGAAGTAAACCATACCTTTGGTTTTCATGATTTTTATGTAAAATTAAGCACAAAACCTGAGAAATATATAGGATCCGATGAAATCTGGGAGAAGGCTACAATTGCCATTAGAAATGCTCTTGAAAAGGAGCAGGTTGAATATATGATAGACGAAGGAGAAGGTGTTTTCTACGGCCCTAAAATAGACATCAAACTCCGTGACAGTCTTGGAAGAGAATGGCAGGGTTCTACCATTCAGGTTGATTTTAATCTTCCTGAGAGATTTGATCTCAGATATGCCGCTTCTGATGGCAAATTACATCGTCCTATAATGATTCACAGGGCTTTATTCGGTTCTTTTGAGAGATTTACAGGCTGTTTAATTGAACATTATGGTGGAGCATTTCCACTGTGGCTTGCTCCTGAACAGGTAAGAATTCTTCCCATTACCGATAAACATATAGATTATGCCCGTCAGGTGGGGGCAAAACTCTCTACCTATGGTATAAGGCTTGAAGTAGACACCAGAAATGAAAAAACCGGTTACAAGATTCGGGAAGCCCAGGTAAATAAAATACCTTATATGATAATAGTGGGAGATAAAGAAATAGAATATAATACCATATCTGTCCGATCCAGAGAAAAAGGTGATGAAGGAGAAATGGTTCTGGAGAAATTTATAGAAAGGCTGTTTGAGGAAATAAGGAAAAAGACGTGAGACGTGAGACGATAATGTAATAGTAATTAAGTACATTTACCTATCTTTTCACTGCTCATTAAATAATTATGAAAATCATTATAACGAATAGCCCGGAAGAGACAGAAATTTTAGGACAAACAATTGCCGGCCTTCTAAAAAAAGGTGATGTAGTGGCTTTTACGGGAGAACTGGGGGCAGGGAAGACATTTCTTATTAAAGCTATATGCACCGAACTTGTTGTGAAGGAAGTTGTTTCAAGCCCTACCTTTACACTCATACAGGAGTACCGGGGACGGTTGCCTGTTTATCACTTTGATCTTTACAGACTTAAAGAAAGAGATCTCTTTGATCTTGGCTACCAGGAATATTTTGAAGGTGATGGTATCTGTCTTATAGAATGGGCTGATAGAGCGGAAAATCTTCTCCCTGAAGACCATATAAGAATACATATGGAATATCTGGAGGATATTTCTTCTGATAATTTTTTTAAAAGAATGATAACCCTTTCTGGAAGAAAGGAATTTAGCAGTAAATTATGAAAGTACTTGGTTTTGATACTGCCACTAACTGGTGCAGTATTGGCCTTATAGATGGTGAAGAATTACTGGGAGAATGGACACTGAGAAGTAAGATGACACAGCTCACAAGACTTATTCCCGGTATAAAAATGCTTCTTGAAAGCAGGGAAATTTTTCTGTCAGATATTAAAGGACTGTCTGTAACATCAGGCCCGGGTTCATTTACCGGTGTCCGTCTGGGGCTTGTCACAGCAAAAACACTCTCTCAGGTTACAGGTATGGATTTGATAGAGATAAATTCACTCGAAGCAATGGTATTTCAGTTGCCCCTGAGAGAGGGTACTGTTATCCCCCTTATAGATGCCCGTAAAAATGAGATTTATGCAGGTTTTTACAGATGGCAAGAAAATAGGATAATTAAACTGGAAGAGAGCAATCTGTTTAAACCCGGAGAACTTGCTTCTAAATTGAATAATTTGAATGAACACTGTTATTTTACAGGCCATGGTCTTCAAAATTATAAAAATAATATTATAAAAGACCTGACCATTCCATTTACCTGGATCGCCGATTTCTATGGTATAATAAGAGGTTCTACCGTAGCATATATGGGATATAGTAAACTTATGGCCGGTGAAAAAAATAGTTATCTTGATATATTGCCTCTTTATATAAGACCACCTGATGCCAAGGTGAGAAGGGAGACGTGAGATGTGAAACGTAAGATGTGAAACGTAAGACATGAAACGTGAGACGTGAAACGCGGGACGTGAAATGATAATGTAATACTAAGTACCGAGACAGGTAAAAAAGTATCCAAAAAACATATACACCTGTCCCTGTCCGGACTCTGGAGCAAAAGATATGCCGTCAAAGGAGAAAGTTATAACTTAAATAAATACAAAACTGTATATTCTGTAATAACAGATTTCATTGTAACAGGATCATAGATTTTGCGTAAGAGCCCGGACAGGGATAGACTTGTGAGATGGATACCAACTTGCCTGTTGCGGTACTTAGGAGGGATAGTAAATCTAACTGTTACTATTGTGTCTTTATTATTTGCTTTTTTATGGATATATATTGCTTTTATAACTAAAGAGCGTTATACCAGAGCAATTATTGAGAACCTTAAAAGTCCAGATGGCAGAACATGTTTTGACTCTATAGAAATGTTACAGGAAATAGATAGAGAGATTGCTATGAAAAAATTCGATGAATTACTCCTCACAGATGATGAAGAAGTAAGGAATAAAGTTTTGCGTATTATGAAGAGTGAAACGTGAAATGTGAATGGTTTAAAGTGACATATTAACCTTCATTTTTACTGCTCCCGGTTCACTATCTACTTTTTTTCACTTTTTACACCTATCCAGGAACAGTTTCCATTGAAGCACGGCCTGAAATATTAAGAGAGTAGTGTTTAAATTTATCATAATCACATATATAGCTGGCAAAGTTAGAATTATGTGTATCCCAGAAAAGTATTGCCACATCTTTTTCTTTTGCTATTTTCATAAGTTCTTCCATATGGTTTGAGTTTCTGGCACCAACTTCTCCTGCAAGTATTTTTTTACCTTTGCTGTTTTCTAGTAAATAATCCAGAAAAATAGAAAACTTTTCTTTATAACAGTGAGCCTGAATTATATCTGAGAAATCTTTGAATTTTATTGCATTTTCTTTTTTATTCCATCCCACTGTAACCGGTATACCCTGCGAGTTTTTACGGGCTATTTCATACATCTCTTTAATATATATAGCCCTGGGATCATTTTCCGGAATAATGGTCTTTAAGCTGATTGCCCGTGCCCATTCAGGTTCATTAAATAAATCCCATGCCTGAATGACACCTCCAAAAGTTTCACTGTAATATTTAATATATTCTCCAAAGAGTTCCTGAAGTTTATATCTTATTCTGTCATTTGTTAATATTTCCGGGTGATCGAAGGGATCGAAATAGTTTAAGAGCCAACGGTTAGCTACATAAAAATCTAGAAGAACAGGGATGAGTTCAAGTTTATATGTCCTGGCAGTATTCATTAAGATAAATGAATCTGCATATACTTTTTCATCAAAGTAAGGATATCCCTTTTCGTTGAAATGGATCCCTGCTCTGAGATCGCAAAAGAGAAATACTCTGATAGTTTTAATACCTTTTTCGGATAATTTCTTAAAGGCTTTAGCGAGTATATTATTGCTATGGGGATTGCTGAAGCCTGTATGGTAAGATTTATTCAGAACAGACATTCCGATACTATAACCATAATGCATATACTTTTTATCTTTTTCCCAGGAAAGATTGACTCCTGATTTTTTAAATGACATCTTCATAAACTCCTTATTTTTTTATTCCCCAGACTGATATTATAATAATTTACAAAATATAAAAACTTGCTCCGGTTGTAAATTTTTTAAAAATAAATTTATTTATAATACTATAGATGTAGTACTAAAGTCTTATTCGAAAAGGTTATTTTGTTCACAGAGCGAATGTTTTATATCATAAATAAATATGTAGTAAGGAGCAATATTTTATGAATTCAGAAAATAATAACACCCGGGAATTGCAGAAACTGGTAGAGGAATTTTTAGCATGGAAAATTAAGAATAATCCGACTATGAGCACCATGTATGGTTATAATGATTATAATGGAGAACTTGAAGATTTCTCCCTTATGGAACAATCCCTGGAGGAATTAAAGAGATTTAACAGAGAACTTGATACGCTTCCCATTAATTTAATAGAAGATCTTGATAGTCAGATAGATTACGAACTTTTACGAAGAGATATAGAAAATAATATCCGTGTTATTGAAAAATTTGAACCTCATATACTGGACCCCTGTACATATTCAGATCTGGCCCTTCAGAGTATATCACTCCTGAATAACAGGGAAGATTTGTCTCTTGAAGAGAAAACAGGATTTATTATAAAGAGGATGTCTAAAATTCCTGATTTATTGCTTTATGGTATGAAGAGATTAAATAACCCCCCCAAAAGTTTTGTAGAAGCGGCAATTAATTCCTGTCACGGAGGAGATCTGTTTTTACCAAATCTGGTTTCTGCTCTGGAAAAAGAGTTTTCTCCTTTCTCTGAAGAATTAAATAGTAAAAAGAATAAATTGCTGGAATGTCTTGAGGAATACAGATTATTTTTACAGAAAAACTTTGCAGATTCTACAGGTGAATATGCAGTGGGGAAAGAACTCTTTGATGAACTTTTATGGAAAGATTATATGCTGGATTATAACAGTAAGGAAGTTCTGGAAATCGGAGAAGAGATATTTCGAAAAACTCAGAAGCAACTTCAGAAACTTGCCTCCAGACTGGATCCTCATAAGAGCTGGAAAGATCTTTATTTTAATGTAAGGCTTAAACACCCGGAACCTGAGAAGATTGTTGAGACTTATGCCTTTTATATGGAAAAGGCAAAAAGATTTGTTGTGGAAAAAGACCTTATGGATATTCCTCTCAATGAAGATGTTGTAGTAAAACCATCTCCAGAGTTTATGCGTATGATTATGCCCACTGCTGCCTATAATCCTCCTGCACTATTACAGAAATTTAAAAGAGGTATATTTATGGTCACACCTGTTGATACTGAAGGCCCACCTGATAAAGTTGAAGCTCATTTGAGAGATCATAATATAGCCGAAATAATTACAACAACCCTTCATGAAGCCTATCCCGGTCATCATCTTCAGCTGACTTATGCCTCAAGGCATCCCGGCCTTATGCGTCGTCATGTATTTACTCCCATATTTGCTGAAGGATGGGCTTTATATTGTGAACAATTGATGCAGGATTACGGCTATTTTGATGATCCTCTGGTAGAACTATGCTGTCTTCGGAGAGTTCTCTGGAGAGCCCTCAGAGTGATAATAGATGTTTCTCTCCATACCAGAGGAATGACTATTGATGAAGGTGTAAAGCTTATGGTAGAAGAACTGCTTTTCTCCGAGGGATCTGCCCGTGGTGAAGTTATACGTTATACTATGATGCCAACACAACCTCTCAGTTATTTAACAGGTAAGCTTGAACTGCTAAAAATAAGGGAGGAATACCAGAAGATGAAAGGAGAGAATTATTCTATTAAGAAATTCCATCAGGATTTACTTTCCTGTGGAACTCTTCCCATAAGGCTTTTGAGAAAGGCATTATTAAGTGAAAAGTGAAAAGAAGTGAGAAGTGAAGTATAACACGTAAATTATACGTCTTCTGTCTCCCGTCTCACGACTTTCTATTTACTCAAAATATTCAAAAAATTAGCAGGATTTTATTATGTAGTCTATAAATATAGTAACAATGTAATGATCTTGAAAGGAGATAAATTATGGAAATATTAGAAAATAAAAAAGGAGATATAGTTTTTCTGGAGTTAAAAGGAAGATTTGATGCGACTACTTCAACTGAATTTGAGAATAAGATTAAAGGAATTATAAAAACCAATGAGAAGAAGATGGCCATAGATTTTACCAGTCTGGATTATATAAACAGTTCAGGGTTACGTGTTATTTTGATGGCCGCAAAGGAATTAAAGAAAGTTGAAGGGAAACTGGTTCTTTTTGCTATGAAAGATCATATAAAAGAAATTTTTGACATGACCGGCTTTACTTCTATTATATCTATAGTTAAAACAGAAGAGGATGTTGTAAAGAGCGTGTAAGCTAGAGACCAGAAGATATCTTGATAAATTATTACTTCTGAGACGTGAAAAGTGAAATATTAAACGAACTGCTCCGAAGGTAATTCATTTCACGTTTCATATTTCACGAAATTAATTTCCGCCCCTCTTATAGGCTTCTACGATAGCAGCCACCTCCGGGTCAGGAGCTTCTCCCGCCATAGCTATTTAGTTTCTCTCTGTAATCTTTATCTGTGTTGAAATACTGAAGACTTTCCCGTTTATTTCATAATTAACTTCACCGAATATTGCCCAGAAACCAGTAGAAGGATTTTCTATATAGCCTGTATATACTTCGTTCTTTTGTATAGCAGATTCTGATATCCATTTAGCCTTTCTGAAGTCTTTTGATGAAGAAGAAGCCTTGAAGATATTTACTGACTCAGGTATTATATTACTCTTTATATTAAGGCCAATTCCATTCTTCAAATTTTTGAATTCCCATGTTATTTCAGGGAAATCTTTTTTTGACGCCACAGTATTTATAAAAGATGTAGCTGTATTAATGACTCTTCCAAAGTCTTCCAGGCTATGACTGCTATTAGGCACATATAGTATCCATTTAGAACCCTTTAGCTCATCCCAGTAAAGATTTAATGAGTCCACTGTCCAGTATGGATCATTTGTGCCATTGATAATGAGTTTTGGTAAAGTCAGTTTTTCCCTGTAGTTATAAGGATCAATCATTTGAAGCAGTTTTTTCCCTTTTTCTATATTGAGTTTATCCAGAACTCCCGAGTCATTGTAATCATGGATTTTATCACTTGCCTTACCGTAAACCTCTATTTGATGGGGAATCTGTTTTTCTATATTCAGTGTATCTATTACCATAGGAATAATAGCTCTTACTCTTTTATCCTGACTTGCTCCTGCAAGCCAGGTGGTCCATCCTCTTTTGGATACTCCTCCTATTATAAAATTATCTACAGGCTTTAACCCTTCCTTTGTAGTAAATTCCTGTATACTATCCATACACTTTAAAACAGATTTTGTCATGGGAAACAGGAGTGGCCAGGACTGGTCGTCTGTTTCCATAAATTTTAAGAAGGTATAAGCCATAAGGGCATCTTCTTTTTTCCCTTCAAAGGGTTGATTGGGAATATTCCAGAGAACAACAACCACTGTGCCGCAGGACTTTGTAATATCCATACCGAATGAATCCACCAGGGATTTACCGCTTTTACCGGCAACAAAGATAGTGCAATAATCGGGACTTATTATTCTGTCAGGGTAAAAGATCTGAACCCTGTGTGTCCATAAAGTTTTCTGCCATCTTTGAGATACAAGATGTAATTCGTAGACCTTCCCATCTGTAACTGTTAATTCTTTCGTTTTCTCCCACCTGTAGTCAGGTTCTTCTTTTTCCAGGTATGATTTTAGATCTGCTCTGGCCTGAGAGGGGAAAAAGAGCATTATAGTAAGAGAAAAGATGAAGATTATAAGTAATTTTTTGTACATAATTTTAAATCGTGATGCGTGATGCGTGAAATTTAATGTAATAATCGTTTCACGTCTCACGATTCCACCAACAACTCCTTCTTTATTTTTTTCAATTCATCAGAAATATTATAAGGCTTAAAACCCAGCTTACGGGCTTTACTACTATCAAGAGAAACATCCTTCGGCCTTTGAGCAGCCATGATAATATCTCTTTGCAATTTTGGTACCAATCTGACATTAGAGAAGCCAAGAATATCCTTTAATAATATACCCATATCATAACGGGAAATACGCTCTATTCCTCCGAGATGTATCAAACCCTTTACATGTTCAAGGGCCAGTAATAATCCTTCTGCTGCACTGCTGCCACTTACGGGTGTTCTGAATTCATCTGTAAATAGATTCAGAGGACGTCCTTCCTTCATGTCTTTTATCATAGGTTGAATAAAACTTGATGCTGCCGGTCCCGGAATGCCAAAGATCAGAGGCATACGGCATATGGCAACATCAGGATAAATCTGTTTTATGCCCTCTTCGGCAGAAATCTTCTGTTCTCCGTATATGCTTACAGGAGAGGGAGTATCTTCCTCTCTATAAGGGGCATGGAGACCATCGAAAACCAGATCGGTAGAGGTAAAAGCAAAGGGAATATTATATTCTCCACAGAGGGAAGCCATATGAAGAGGGACATCTACATTTATTTTTTTTGTTTCCTTCTCGTTAAGCTCACAGTAATTAGGATTGGTTATAGCAGCAGTATGTATAACCCCATGAGGGCTAATTTTTTTGAATAACTCTTTTAGTTCTTCAGTATTTCTTAAATCTGCCTCTATGATTTTTACTCCGGGAATTTTTATAACATGAGAAAAAACAATTCCATATACATCCCATATATCTTTTGCACTGTTTGCTATATTCCATCCCAGAAAGCCGCTGGCACCTGTAATAATCAGTTTTTTCATATCAAAATAATATAACTTCTACTATCTCCCCTTTTTCTATGAGGTCTACGAGAGCAGGAATTTCTATATAACCGTCTGCAGAAGATAGACTCGTAATGGCGCCGGAGGATTTAAAGGCCGGTTCCACTTCACCGCTTATAATCTTTACAGTTAGAAATTGGTGTCTTCCCAGGGTAGAAACAATCCTTTTCGAAAGGGGTAATGTTACTTTATTTAAATGAACCCCGGGAAGGCGTGCCATTTTTCTTATAAGAGGCACAAGCATAATATATGCGTTGGAAAGACATGATGCAGGATTACCGGGCATACCGAAAACCAGACTTTTATTTATTCTGCCGAAAAGTGTTGGTTTTCCCGGTTTTACTGCTATGCCATGGAATAAGACTTCTCCGTGTTTTTTAATGGCTTCTATAAGAACATCTCTTTCCCCTACGGAACTTCCCCCGGAAAATATAATAAAGTCAAAACCCTCATAGAGTTTTATAGCTTCTTCTACTTTTTCTATCTCATCTTCCACTATTTCTTTATGAATAACACTTACTGCACCATGAAGGTTAAGGGTTGCCTGTAATGTATGAGAATTCACATCATAAATCTGTCCCTCTTCGAGTTTACTTCCCAGAGGTCTTACTTCATTTCCCGTAGGTATAATAACAGCAGAGGGGCGGTTGAAAACTTTAACCTCACAGAGTCCAAGAGCTGCCAGAACTCCTATTCTGGCAGGAGAAAGAACATCCTCCCTTCTGAGAACTATATCTCCGAGTTTTACATCCTCACCTGCAGGAGAAATATGTTGTCCCGGATAAACAGGTTTATATATGAGAATATCTTCACCTTCCAGTTCCGTATGTTCTACCATAACTACAGAGTCTGCCCCTTCAGGAACCATAGCGCCTGTAGCTATCTGGGAACATTCACCGGACTTTATTGAAAAAGAAGGTTGCCCGCCGGCATGAATCTTTTCAAGACATTTTAATTTTACCGGCTCATATTGTCCTGCCCCGAAGGTATTCTGACTCAGAACTGCATATCCATCCATAGCGGATCTGGCAAAAGGTGGTACATTTACAGAAGATACAATATCCTGAGAGACGACCCTTCCGGTTGCTTCTCCCAGAGGAATTCTTTCCTCGCTATCAATCTCTTTTATCTCATTAAAACAGATTTTCATTGCTTTATCCAGTGGTATAAGTGATCCTATAGGTTTCATTTTTTTTCCCCTATTTCATAATTTCCATCACCATATGGCCTATTTCAGAGAGTATGAGTTTTTCCATAGCCAGTTTTGCTGCTTTGGGCGAACCGGGAAGGCAGATTATAAGAGTGCTCCCTGCGACACCTGCCATACTCCGGCTCAGCATAGCAGCAGGTCCTATTTCTTTATAGCTCAGGTATCTGAAAAATTCTCCAAAGCCATGTAGTTTTTTATCCAGCAGTTTTTCCACAATCTCTACAGTCATATCTTTTGATGATATACCTGTGCCGCCGTTAAATATAATGGCCTGTGACCGATACCAGGTGAGTTCGTTTTCTATGAAATTTGTTATAATCTCTCTGTCATTCTCTATAATCTGGTAATCTACTATTACATGGGAATTTTTTTCTAACAATTCTTTTATAATTTTTCCTGTTTCATCTGTTTCCTTTGTTCTGGTATCACTTACTGTCATTACTATGACTTTTACACTTCCAGGTGATTTTTTTCTGTGTTCCTCTAGACTCATAATGTTAACCTCCTTTGTTGTAAATTTCGAATAAGAATATTATACTATATATAATGGATTTTACAATATAGTTAGTTTCATAACAATCCATAATCTAAATACCGCTCCAGATAAAAAAGTATCCAAAAAATTTTAAATATACACACCTGTCCCTGTCCGGGCTCTGGAGCAAAAGATATGCCGTCAAAGGAGAAAG
>Ga0302240_1000782_pt1 | contig 29464 bp, 50 predicted proteins | sample AAG_UR_His_MG_FD_193538 | JGI IMG/M metagenome (GOLD analysis project Ga0302240, IMG submission 193538) | Enriched activated sludge microbial communities from anaerobic digester in WTTP, New Holstein, Wisconsin, United States - AAG_UR_His | ecosystem: Engineered > Bioreactor > Anaerobic >... | reverse complement strand
CGAGTCCCTTCCAGGTCGCCATATTTGCCGGTGTAGCTCAATTGGCAGAGCAACTGACTTGTAATCAGTAGGTTGCGGGTTCGAGTCCCATCACCGGCTCCATTCAAAACTCAGTAAAATGAACCGCTTCAGCGAATGAAGCGGTTCATTTTATTTACATATTATAGTAATCTTCTAACGCGCTTCTAACGGACTAAAAAATACTACTTAACCTTCTTAAACAGATCATGCTCCAGCTTGCTAACGGACTCAGACTGCATGTCCGGAATGACGTGGGAATAAGTATTGAGCGTCGTGGTTATTGAGGCATGGCCAAGGCGTTCCTGGACGATCTTTGGGTTGGTACCTGAGACCAGCAGCATAGTCGCGTGGGTGTGTCTGAGGTCGTGAAATCTGACCTCCGCAAAACCAAGCTTGATCATGGCGTTGTGAAATGCTGAAGAGATATAGTCCGGCTTCACGCGGCGGCCATCTTCCCATCTGACGACATAATTTGAATCAGTTTTGTATTCAGCGCCGAAGAAGAGCCGGTCTTCTTTCTGCTGCCGCTGGATCTTCTCCAGGTGCCGAACAAGTTCGTTCATCATGACGACGGTCCGGCCTTTTCCTGTTTTAGTTTTGGTTATTACCAGCTCGCCTTTTATATCCCTGACGGATTCGCTGACGTAGATTCGCGCGCTTTTAGTGTCAATCATATCCCAAGTCAGCGCGCATATTTCTCCGCGTCTGAGGCCTGTTGTGAGCGCTATAAGCACACAAGTATATAGTGGCTCTGTCAGCGCCTCAAGAATCTTTGGGACATCATCAATTTTTAATGTGTTGTCCTTGGGGTCTGCTTTTCTTGGCGGCTTAACTGCATCAGCTGGGTTATAAGGTATGAGTTTCAGGAACACTGCTTGCTTTAGAGCGCCTTTCAGGATCCGGTGGACGTAAAGGACGGTTGTAGGGCTAAGGTCTTTCAGGAGATGTTTGTAGAGCTTCTGGATCGAAGCTGGCGCAAGATTACGTAGCTTGATTGATCCGATGTTTGGGATCAGATAGTTATTGATGGTCTCGCGATAACTTTTAGCTGTGCTCTTGGCCAGCTTGTCTTCATGAGCGTCGATCCAGTCTGTCAGATACTTTTTTACGGTGATCTTTGGGTCCGAAGACTGTAAGAATCCATTCTGATATTCAATCAGGACACCAGGCAGCGCGTCTTCTGCATCCTTACGCCGATCAAAGCCGGAGATCCATTTCTGATTGCGCTTTTCACCAGGTTCACGGTCGAGATCCAAGACGATGTAATACTTCTTGCCTTTTTTTACAATGGAGCCACGCATGATGTTCACCTCGTTTCGCAATGTGTATTAATTTGAAAAACGGTATATAGGGCGTAAATACTAATTTTTAACAATATATAGTACTTGACACAATGTGATAGAATATAAATAGAAACAAAATCAATTAAAGATATTTCATAAGCATTCTTTTTATAATTGACTTATTTGCCAAGTGTGTTAGACTATTAGCATATTTGATATTTAAATGGGTAATACTTAAGTAAAGAATAACGTACTTATGGTGCCATTCTAAAAAAAGGAGGGGTTAATATGTGGGGCCAATTCTGTGATTATATTGACATTACTCCTAAATCAAAAGATACTAAAGGAACTAATAAAGATTCAAAACAAAAATAGATGATATAAAAAGGCGATGGTGATCATCGCCTTTTTCTTCTTTTTGATATTTCAGTCTTATTACTCTTAAGTTCATTTATTCTATCTCGGAGTTCCGATTCTTTGAGGCATTCTTCTCTGTAATTTTCAAGGTAGATTGAATGCCATCTGTTAAACATATCAATTAAATGAGTATAGTATTTGTCACACTCTGATTTGTTGATTGTCGCAATATCAATATATAAAAGTTTTGCAATTTTTATGAAAGACTGATGTAAAGATTGGTAAACGGTTGCTTCATCTGCAACGCCATCATTAAAACTCATAGCAAAATATTCCAAATTATTCATTAATCTACCTTTGATATTATTAAAGTTAACAGTCATTTTATTTGCGATTTGTCGTTTGGCATTTGGGTTTGCAGATTGATACTCTTCGAAGATATTAAATGATAACCCTTGTTCAATTGAGTAAATATTTGAATAAGCAACAATAAGAAGTTCTGGTTGTATTGATTTGAATTTATTATTATATTCATCGATATCTTTTTTGCTAAGCAAATCACTAAGTTCCTGAATATCAAATAAGTGGATTAATTCTGAGTCGATTCTATTGCATATTTGATCCAAGTTAGTCATTTTGTATACGTAAAAAATATATGCAATATCATTTAAAATTTCATCAGCATAAAATTTTGACAATTCAACTGCTTTTTCAATACTTGCCCTTCTGTTTTTTACCTCAAAATCTCTCTTTAATAACGAAGCTTGAATTGCTGCAAATCCAACGGCTAATATTGTCATTAGTTTTGAAATGAAATCTATAAGATTTTGATTATGTTCAATCCAAATATTCATTAATAGATCAAGCCTCCAATTAAGTTTAATTGATTATACCATAGAATTAACCTATGTTGGTCAAACATGGTAGTCAAGAGGCTATGTTATAATTTGTGTTCAAAAGCTAAATTACTAAACTAAACATCATTCAACGCGTCCCAGAAGTCCAGCTCGTTCACAATCTGGATCTGATGGCCTTTTAAATAGCATTCTATGCAAAATACATAGTTAGAGTCTCATAAGAAAATATCAAAATCAAAGAAAAGTGATATTTATTGCAGTGTTAATATCAAAAATCCTAAAAAGTGATATTACTGAGATTGATAAATGGAAATGTTGATATAAGGTATTGATTCAATGCATCCCTGAAGTTCAGTTCAACTGCTCAAACGTTATGCGCCATACTGCAATTTCAACAGTATGGCGCACTTTTTATGCAACTAAAAGCTTAGTTCGAATGTAATATCTTCTCCGATGCTATTAAAATCGCCATCGAATGGACCACCAATTACATATTTAATTAAACTAATATTTTGAGGATCATCATCTATTAAAAAAATAACGTTGCCTTTTTTTACGACTTCACCAATGAAGTCGCCTCCGACTGAATCACTGAACCAAATATTTGCCGAGGCTTGAGTTTTAGTATTTGTCACAATGGTCCCCTGATCCGGATAAAATGAATTTGTCTTATCGCTTTTATTTTCAACCGTCATTTCGATTGTTACAACTGAAACCTTATCTTTTTCATCAAACATTGGCTTATATGTTTCGTTAGGTTCAGCAACACCAATTTGTATTGCGTGGACTGTAACTTCGAATGGTCCTGAACTGATTGTTTTATCAATACCTTTCATTTTCTTAATGACTGTAAATGTTCCAAATTCGACATCTTGGGAAACGCCAATTTCAGAGTCGTCTGATGCTGAATTTTCGGATTGATTTGGTGTTGCAGTTTCTGATGGAGTGGGTGGTGCCGGCTGCTCAGTTTGGACTGCTGGCTGTGATGAATCGGTAGCTGTTGGTTCGGCATTTCCTCCGCAACCTGTTAACAAAAGAACTAGTGCAAATAGGATTGATAAACTTTTTTTCATGCTTGTTCCTCCTTTTCAATAATTTACAACTAGTACTTTTAATACCCAATTGTAATTATTAAAACCTAAGGGGCTTATTTTTTCGCTGCCTTTCATATGAGTTTTAACAATCCTAAAGGTTTGAAACATAGCATGGTTGTAACATCAATCTCAAAATATATTCCATAACGACAAATGTAACGATCTATAGCTTGATGAAGATATTCGTGCGATATACAAAAGTGATCTACCAGATCTTCCACACACATGCAACCTTTGTTAATAGCATCAGCAATTTCATGTGGTGAAATAAGATATTCATCTGCCCAACGTCGCGCAGTCTCTTCTTGCTTCATCACATTTATCTGAAGTTCATTAAAGAGAAGGTCTCCTGATGAAGTGCGATAGTGACCAAGTTCCTCAGCTAAAATACAATTTTTCTCTGCAACATCGTCGATATCGCAGTTATATACTACAAAACGACAATCTTTGTCCTCATAATAAAGAGCGCTAACATCGTTTGGAAAATTTTCACTTGGCTGTTCGTACAGATTAATATTATGATTTTCGTAATCATCAATGATTTGTTCGTATTTGGTCATAGCAACCTCTTGAAGTCTAATCTAGATATTTTTTTATTTCCTCAGCTATTCTTATTCTATATAGGTAAATGTCTTCGATTTTTTCAATAAGAATTTTGTCTTCTCTAAGATCTGGTGAGCTAGATGGGAATGAGATATATTTTGCTCTTGAATTTAAGTACAGACGAGTAATCCATTTGGTCACTTTCGAGTCTATAATGATATTAAAATAATTTGTTGTATCTTTATAGCTTACTCTGTCTGGGTTTATGAACTCAGCGCATATCGATTTAACTATATAATACGCCATAGTCTCTTCTTCAGTTGTGACTATCAATGGTAATTCTTCGACAACCTCTTTAACTGGTATGATACTTTCGCTTTTTTCTTTTGATGATAAAACCGATTCTAATTTATTTCTCACAGTGTCATTAATTACTTCTAAGACAGCCTTTTTTACAATCGGAGTGAATTTATCCTTAATAGACTTTGTTTTTTTACCTTCGTATGTAGTACTAAGAAAATAATCAATAAATTGCTCACTTGGTTGTTCAATTTGTGAAATGAATTGACGTTTAATCGCGCTTAAATATTTTAATTCTTCTGCTGTTGATAAAATGTTCGCAACATCAAAATTTGATTTGAAAAATTTTTTAAGCTCCGCTATTTCACTGTCTTTGAGTGAACTAAGATCAATTTCCAAAAATGGTTTAAGATCCATTTTATTTGTTTCTTCGAGATCTGTAAAAAATTTGTAAATAACGCCGTTTGTTAGTATCGCGATTTTGGCTTGAGTGGTATGAAAATATCTAATCAATTGTGAGTCGTGTTTATCTAACATTTCTGTGCAAGATTTCGCTTCTATCAAAACAACTGGCTTATCTTCAATCAAAATTGCATAATCAACCTTTTCACCTTTTTTAAGGCCAACATCTGCAGTGAATTCCGGAACAAACTCAAAAGGATTTCTAGTATCGAATCCAAGGGTATCGAAAAAAGGCATTATCAGTGCTGTTTTGGTTGCTTCCTCAGTTGTAATCTGATCTTTGTACTTGATAACACGTTCGCTTAATTTTTTCATAGCATCTTGGAATTCCATAATTGTCCTCCTTTGAATTTTGTAATAATTGTTTATATATGATTGTAAAAATAGAAAATTATGTATCTATATATTAAAAATTAGGCGAGCATGGTAGCTCGCTTATTTTTTTGCTTTTCTGTACGTTTCTATGATAGACTCCACCATTTTTTTCTCATCTTCACTAAGTGGCTTGTCATACCCGTTCACTCTATGTGCAGCTAAGGTGTATGATGCATTTTTGTCCCTTTCATCAGTTCTTCCGAGAAGATAATCAAGTGAAACATCAAAATAATCAGCAAGCTTGATAAGTGATTCATAATCTGGCTGCTGCTCCATTCGCTCATACTTCGAAATAGCTGAATCTTTAACACCAATCAGGACGCCAACCTGTTTTTGAGTTAATCCAAATTCTTCTCTAAGTTCCCTTAGCCTGAACTTCATTGGCATCATTACCACCTCAGCATCATTATACTTCCGAATTGGAAATTTTGAAATATATATTTTCCGAAAAGGAAATAAAGTATTGACACTTTCCAAAATGGAATATACAATTAAATTGTCCAAAATGGACGGTTTTCGAAAGCGAAAGGAGGTGTTTATGTGTATGATTCATTAAGAAGATACAGAAAAGATAATGGTATTTCTGTAACTGAAATGTGTAATTTACTAGGTCTTGAAACGGAATCTGCATACTACAAAAAAGAAACTGGCCATACTAAATTTTCATTAATTGAAGCAAAAAAGATAGCAAATCATTTTGGCCTGAAAATTGAGAATATTTTTTTTGCAGACGAACTTTCCAAAATGGACGATTTGGTGGAGGTTTAAATGATTCAGATAACCGATGAAAAAATTGGAGAACGAATTTTTAAAGCAACACGTGTTTTGAAAATAGATATTTCAACATTGTCTGAGATTATAAGCGAACCAGAGTCAGTGTTGGAAGATGTTCAAAAAGGAACATTTCGATTGGAAATAATAAAGTTATGCAGAATTGCAGATCACCTAGGCGTCTCATTAGATTGGCTAATTCTTGGTAGATCAACAAATGTTATTGATTATTTTATAGACACAATGGAGGGCGAAGATGAACGAAATTGATATTAATAAAATCACAAAACTCACATCTGAAATATTGATTTATAAGCAACAAACAGCCCAAAACATTGTTGAGATTGGGAAACGATTAATTGAAGCCAAAGAAATGTTGCCGCACGGCGAATGGCTGCCGTGGTTAGAAGAGAAGGTTGAATTTTCAAGATTTACAGCTAATAAATTTATGAAAGTGGCATCTGAATTTCAAAATGTTGATACGTATCAACATTTGACTCAATCAAAAGTATTCGCCCTTCTGGATATTCCCGAAGACCAGCGCCAAGACTTCATCGAATCCAATCCAATCGAGGGCATGACCACCAGAGAATTAAAGGCGGTCATCGCAGAAAAGAAACGCCTTGAAAAAGAGCTTGAAGATTTTATGAAACATGGCCCTGTAGTCATTGAAAAAGTGGTCGAAAAGGTAGTCGAAAAACAGACTACGCCGGTGGACTACTTTTCATCCAAGCGACGCCTGGCTGAAATGGAAGCCAAGGCGAAAGAGCTTGAAGAACAGATCAAGCATATCGAAGAGCAAAAAAACCTTTATGAACGCAAAGCAAATCTTTACGAGTCGGATGCCACTAAGTACGAGTTCATGAAGCGAGAAGTTGAAAGCCTAACCAAGGAGCGCAATTCTATTCGCGGAGAATTCCTAATGATGAAAGAAGTCGCCGGACTGTCGAGCAAGATCGAAAGGTTCATTGCTCTGGAGCTTGCCCCAATCAAATTCGCGCCATACATGAGCTTGGTCAAGAAAGAACCGGTGGTGATGAAGAATGTTGCTGAGACCATCGGCGCGGTTCAGAGGTGGGTGGATGAGATGAATGAGATGCTTCCGGATTATGATGTCGTGATGAACATTATGGAGAGTGATTATGAGGTGATTCGTGATGAGTAACGAACTAGCAACCATCAACCTCAACAGCCTGACGGTCGAGCAGTTGAGCGCGCTCAACATGCAGATTGTGTCCAAGATCGTCCAGGAGGCGAACGCGAACGCTGCGGAAGCACTTCAGCTGTCGAGGGCGAATCAGATCGAGCTGGAGCAGGCGAAGCTGGAGCAGAAGAAGCAGCTGGAACTGGAGATTGCCAGGCACCGGGTCACGGAGAGTAAGTATGGGTTTGTGTCGCTGACGGATCTGGGGCTGAAGTATCAGGTGTCGATTGGGCCGAAGGTGCTTGGGAAACTGCTCAGGATTGTTGGGATCTGCCAGGCGAAGTCGAAGCTGTCTGTGCCATACCGGGTGATGCTTGATGAGGGTTTTGCGGAGACGGATGACCGGTACGACGGCTATGGCAGGACGAATTACAAATACAATCCGGACAAGTGCATTAAGAAGATTGACCGCTGGCTGACGGATCATGGGCACCTGGATGAATTTTATTCGGCGACGAATGAGAAGGAGCGGGCGGAGTTTATTGGGCGGTTGTTTCAGAGGTATGTGGGGGAAGATGAGTAGAAAAATTAGGAGGATGAAGTGAATGGCTAGATCAACAGTAACAGTCAAATTATTGATGAAACAAAATGAAATCGACAAGCTTCAAAATCGAATTGAATCTCAAATTTCAGAAGGTTTTTATACTTCAGCAGAACAAGCAGTTGAAGTTTTCAAAATCGAGTTAACGGATAACATTCGTAAATATTTTGATTTCCAGACAACCATAACAAATAGCGAAGGGGCGTAATTTCAGTTACTTGAATATTTTCTTGAGTTGCTTTTCCAGCGAGTCAGTAAAATCGTCAATCAAGTCATCGACTTTGTTTTCAATTTCATCCAGGCCGCTGACCTTGAAATTGAAATCTGATTCGCATTGTGGGCATGTAACGATAGAGCCATCCTGAGACAATTCAATTTCAAATTCGTGACCACATTCAGGACATTCGATATCAAGCATTTCATCGGATAAAGCATTTTTTATTGAATTCATCAATTCACCTCATATAACGCCCCTTCACCTCAACCATACCATTTTGAAACCATCGGCAAAACTTCGAATACTGTCGAAAAAAGGAGGATGCAACATGTTACTGACTGCTTATGACATACAAGAGCGCTTAATGATTGGCAAAAGCACAGTTTACGAGCTTTTAAGGACCGGACGGATCAGATCCAAGAAGGTCGGCGGCAAGATCTACAGAGTTAAAGAAGAGTGGCTGGAAGAATATCTGGATTCATGCAATGACGACAGAGAGGAGCTTGATCCGGATGTATGCGATTAAAATTGGCGCTGATGGCAGCGTGAATACTGTGGCGCCGCAGGAGAATAACGGATCTATCCTTGGATGGCTCCAGGCACAGGTAGGTGGATTTATTGAGACGATCAGCCCAAGGATCAGGCTGCCGTTTGATTATCAGCTGATCGTCAATGAGGAAGGCAAGAACATGAGGTTGCCGCACAACGAGAGGGCGTCTACGCATATGCACCGAAGCTACGGGGCGGACTTCATCGCCGGTGACTGCATCATCGTCAAGATCGCGACCGATGAGGATGGAGAGCAGGACCTTGCGACACTATCCGATGAGGAAGTGACGCAGCTGATGCGGGTGATTGGATAGCACGCGATAGCACGAATATAGCACATGTGTTAAGGAGGGCTAAAAATGATTGAAATTAAACTGACAGAAGAACAAGCAATGGATCTCAGAATGTATTTGATGTTGACCACACAATATAGAAAAAAAGAGCTTGATGCATGGAATGAGCTAAGTAATGAAAGAAACCCAGCTGGAACACTTAGATATCCAAACGCTCCTAGTAATGCGGAGTACTGGCAAGGGTTGAATAATACAATTAATGAAATTCAGAACAAACTGACAGGGCGTGAAAGTGAATGATCACAATTCAGTTTTTATTGATAGCTTCCGCGGTCGTGCTGGCCATTATGGGCGGCGGTTATGCAGTGATCAAAGTCGTTGATAATTTTGGACCGATGTGCGGATCAGCTATGGCTATAGCGTTTCTGACAATGTGCGTCATGTTTGGCCTGATGATGGTGAAGTGGAGGTATTTCTGATGTGTGATTGCAAGGAATGTCCATGGCGGCATCCAAATACGTGCGCTGCGTGCCGGAAGCTTGGAGGTAGGGTATGAGGACAAGAAAAGGTCGTAAGGTAAAATACACAAAATTAAGCGATGAAAAGCTATCGAAAATAAACCCAGCGAGAATATACCTAGTGAGCTTAAAAAATCAACCTAACAAGCCCGAAACTCCATTCGACAAACTTGTGGCCGAGGCAAATAGGATAACTGCGACACTCGAATCAATCGGATGTTCTATCGGGAGGCGGTTCTGATGTTTGAACCAGGGCGAAAGTACATCTTTAGCAGAACCAGATTCTTTGATGATATGGATAAAATCAGAGTGCGACGAAAGAGCAATTTATCATTAGCGGAACAACTTATGTGGGCGTTTTTTCTTGATGGCCATGTCTTTATAGGACTTGGAAGCAGCACACAAACGATTGAAAAAGAAGGATATAAATTCAAGGTCTTGCCTGAGTGGTGCGCAAGTGGCGAGGAGGATGAGCTGATATGACCAGGAGAGAGTTAAAAACAGCCCTGATTGCTTTAAATCTCATTCAATCGGACATCGCTGATGTTGAAATGAAAGAAATTGACGAGGATCTGGACGTCAGAAAGACACACACGCTTCTGATTGGCTCCGATCACTTTATTGCTAAGTGGTCAGCTGATGACTATGAATTTGGGAGGTTGTAAGCATGATTGGTTATTATCTTCGTTGCATCAAGTGGCTCTGGAAGAATCGTGAATGGTCAAACACCAGGCAGAAATTCAAGGCTATGGCCAGGGAGGTTCAGGAATGAAAAATAAGATTAAAAAGATAAAAAATGCCATCGTTGACTGTTTTCCAAATGCTGAGGGCGTCGTGATACTGCTTGATGACGATATCATGAAAATCACCGTCATACCTTGTTCAACCTCAGACCGGGACGAGTACGAAACGATTCTTGTGGAGGGACGAAAAGCGTGGAAGCTTGCAGTATCTGCAAAAAAAGATTAGCTGAATTTGTCTGCGACATGCCAAAGTTTAGAGCAATTGTCAGGCACAGAGAAACAACTACTCCATACACAATCACTTGCGACAGGCATATTTGCAAGCAATGCGCACTGACTAACGGTAACGGCGTTCATATCTGCAAAAAATGCGCAAAAGACTTGAAGGAGGGTTTCAAATGGAAGAGTACGGAATGATTATTTTGGTGGCCATGTTGGCCATAGCGGTTTTGACCGGCGCACGGATCGGCAGCAAGGACAGCTTTGAACAAGGGCGGTTGGCTGGCATTAAAGAAGGTCGAGATATAGAGAAGAATGAAACAAACAAGGCTTTAGCACAGATGAGAGTCAAAGCGGATAGAATCAGCGGTTTTGATGCATGCAAGCTATTTGAGCCAAATGAAAAAAGAGCCTGATGGGCGGCCACCCAAACAGACTCAGATCAAATGTAACACTGTTATTATAACACGCGGACGGAGGTGAACAAAGTTTGCCAAACAGAATCATAAAAGAGAGCATCTGCAGCAGTGAGGACATTGCGAAGCTGGAGCCTATGGAAGAGATCTTCTTTTACCGCTTGATTGTCAATTGCGACGACTTTGGCCGGTGTGACGCCAGGCCACAGATGCTGAAAGCTAAGCTGTTTCCGATAAATGAGACCATCGGCACGGAGGATTGTTCCATGTATTTGAGCAAGCTGGTTGAAGTTGGACTTGTGGCCATGTATGAAAATGATGGCCGGCCATACCTATTCTTAACCAAGTGGGAAGATCATCAACAAATGAGGGCAAGACGGTCGAAATATCCAGACCCACCAACACATAATAGCAAATTGATTTCAATTGATATCAACGGAAATCAATTGAAATCAGATGAAATCACTTGCACCCGAGAATCCAATCCAATCCAATCCGAATCCAATCCGAATCTGAATCCGAATCCAATACAAGATGAGGTGCCATATCAAAAAATGATTGATCTGTTCCATGAGAGGTGCCCATCGCTGCCTAAGATCAAAAGTATGACGGATAAAAGGCGAAGGACGTTGAAAGCCAGATGGGCGGATCTGAAAGGTGACGTGATTGATTATCAGACATTTCTTGATCGGGTGGAGAAGTCGGACTTCCTGACTAATCGAACGGGCACATGGAAGGCGGACTTTGACTGGATCATGACGCAACACAATTTCATAAAGATCATCGAGGGCAATTATGACAACAGGCCAGCCAAAGGCCAGGGTGTGAAAAAGAATGGCTTTCACAACTTCAATGCGGAGCGTGACCCAACGGATCTGGATGCGGTGCTACGCAATAAGAGCCGGGGGAAGGTGAGTCAGTTATGAATAAAGTGCAGCCAATTAAGTTAAAAGCCAAGATTGATGAGGTCGAGCAGATCCTTGGGGCGTGGGATGAAAAGTACCGGATCATGTTTCTGATGGGCATCTACTCCGGGCTCCGGATCAGCGACATCCTTCAGCTGAAGGTTAAGGATGTGTATGGCCGGGATCACATTGATATCAGGGAGAAGAAGACTAAGAAAGCGAAGCGCTTTCGGATCAACGGCATCCTGGCTAAGGAGCTCAACCGGTACTGCGCCGGGAAGAGCCCTGAAGATTATCTGATTAAGTCCAGGCAGGGGAAGAATAAACCCATCGTCAGGCGCAGAGCTTACGAGGTAATCAATCGTGCAGGGCGTCTGGCTGGCCTTGAGAGCGTCGGTACACACACCATGAGGAAAACCTTTGGGTATCACTACTACAAGCAGACAGGCGACGTCGTGACGCTACAGAAACTGCTTAATCATTCAACACCCAGGGTTACTTTAGTCTACATTGGCATCGAGCAGGACGCAATTGATGATGCTGTTTTTAATTTTAGCTATAAATAGTGTCTTAATGAGACTGCGGGAATGTCGCAGAAAATGCAAATGTGGTTTGAAGGTTGAAATTACGTTGATTCGAGGCAGTTTTGCGAAGTTCCCAAAATATTACGATAAGACATCCTCAGGGCGGTGAAAAGGTGGCAAGAAAGCATCAGGTAACACTGAAATCATTAGAAGATCAGGTCGAGTTTTACCACAGGCTCAAAGGTGTGCTTAGCCGGGAGCCGGTGAATTTTACAGAGGCAATATTTCTAAAATACATTGAGCTACGGCGGACTTCTGACGTGGCTGCCTGGTTGAATGCTAAAGGATCTAAGATCGAGTCGACACGAGGCTTTAGATTATGGATCTCGACGGATGTGACTGAGCTGCTTGACGATCCAGCAGCGGTGGAGTTTGTGGACAATCAGATCTATTGTCTGGCAAAAAGGATGCAGAAATCTGGGCGGCTGAGTCTTAAGCAGCTTCAACAGGTATTTGGAATGGAGGAGATTGTGGATGAGACCAATTAAGTTTAGAGGCAAGTCAATTTCAAAAGGTGAGTGGGTCAATGGCTGCCATATCATTGACGCCAAAGGTAAGACATTTATTAAACCGTACAAAGAATTTGCGATGACAGCAGTAGATCCTGAAACTGTGGGCCAATGGACTGGATTGCTGGACTCTGAAGGTTATAAGATTTTCGAAGGTGACATTGTAAAAATCACAGGCAATTACAAGCCAGGGCTATACATTGTCTTTTGGGATGAGCATAGAGTTGCCTGGTGGGGCAAGAACGTTAAGCTAGATAGACGAGACTTGCAATATGATGATGATTTTTATCAATTGTTGGGTGATTGTTTTCAAGTGACATCCAGGGAAGTCGTTGGCAATATCTATGACGATCCTGAGCTGCTTGATTCGTAGAAGAAAGGAAGTGCGAACCAGTGAATTATGACGAATGGCCTACAAGGGGCAAAGAAACATCGGAAGACGAGAAAATGAGAAATTGCATTTGTGGTGGAAGAACTTATACATCCTATCGCGAAAATAGACTATATGTTGTGCTTTGCGAAAAATGCGGGGAAAGAAATAAATTCAGAACGAGTTCTATGGATGAAGCTATCAAATTGTGGAATTCATACAGAAAGTATATGAGGTGAAGATAGATGAAAGAGCTTGGTACTGGCTTATATTATGACGACAATAAAGAAATAATGTGGGGTGATGAAGTCACTTTTATTTATGGAGAAGTCGGAAAAATTGTCTTTGAATCTGGTGCTTTCGGGATTGGATGTGAAAATTGTATAGACTATGACAAAATCCAGAAAGCAATGGATGAGACAGAATGGTGCTGTGGAAATAGTTATTCTGGGTGCTGTAATGACAACTTCATCACTCTGTGGGAAATTGTTTGGAATTTTAATTGTGAAGATGAAACGATTGACGTAATCAGGAAAGTTAATTCGCCTAAGCCCACAGAGTAGAAAAGAAAGGTATTCCGAATTAAAGGCGGTGATAAAAATTAGGATCGCAAGAGTTTTTCCAAGAAAAACAGCAGCCACACCAGTTGATGATTTAGTATTCTTTGATGTTCCGCCGCTGCTTACATTGCCCGAAATAGATGAGGTTCATATATCTGTTGCGTTCACTTATGACATGGCAAAATCAGAGTGGTTGGCGCGTCAATGGGAGTCTGTCGGTGTTCCTGTGAAGATAGGCGGGCCTGCATTGAATGAGAAAGGCGGAGAATTTGTATCAGGTCGATATCTAAAAAAGGGTTATGTGATTACAAGCAGAGGTTGTCCAAATCGTTATTGGTTCTGTTCTGTGCCAAAGCGAGAGGGCTATCAGCTTCGAGAACTTCCGATTGTTGAAGGTTGGAATGTTTTAGATGATAATTTGCTTGCTTGTTCGGACGATCACATTCGCAAAGTATTTGAAATGCTAAAAAGTCAGCCCGAAAAGCCAATTTTCACTGGTGGACTTGAAGCTAAAATTTTGAAGCCGTGGCACGCAGAATTGCTTAAAAGTGTTGGAACAAAGCGGATGTATTTTGCTTATGATACGCCTGATGATTACGAACCACTTATTGAAGCGGGAAAGACATTACAAGACGCAGGATTCACTGTCGAAAGTCACTCGATGAGTTGTTATGTGTTGATCGGCTATCCACAAGATACATTTGAAAAAGCCGAAAAAAGACTGATACAGACGGTTCAAGCTGGTTTTGTTCCATATGCAATGCTATATAGAGATAAAAATGGCGAGGTAGATCAAACTTGGAGAAAGTTTCAAAGAGAATGGTGTAGGCCAGCTATTGTGTCAACAAAGTTAGGTGCGCATAAGCCCACAATGACGAACCAGAAGGAGAATGAGCATGAATAAAGTCGTACTGATCGGAAGATTGACCAAGGATCCAGAACTTAGACACGTAGCATCAACCGGAAGAGCAGTTTGTAATTTCACGCTGGCTGTGGATCGGCAGCTGAGCAAAGACAAAAAGGCTGAATATCAGCAGAAGGGTATTTCAACAGCTGACTTCATCAGAGTCAATGTCTGGGGCAAAACGGCAGAAGTGGCAGCGCAGTATCTTAGAAAAGGTCAGAAGGTTGCGATTGATGGACAGATCACAACCGGGTCCTTTAAGACAAATGATGGTGAGACCAGGTATACGACAGAGATTACTGCAAATCATCTTGAATTTATCGAGAAGGCGAGCAGTCAACAATCGGCAGCTGATCAGGATCAAGGTATGTATGATCCAGGCGATTTCAGTGGTAGCTATCAAGATGATGACGAAGTGCCATTTTAGAGAGGTGTCAGAATGACATACAACAATTTTAAATTCGAGAGGCGAGATTTAGAGAGAGAAGCAGAGTATGAAACAAAGCATTTGGCCGATTGTAATGAGGTTAAAACCTACAAACTGACGCCAGAGGAAATAGAAAAGCGCTACGGCAGCTGTAAAGGGTCCGGAAAGAAAATTGGATCGCTGATCAATGTACGAAATTTAAAGAAAAAGGATGATGACGAAATGGCGAAAATTTATGATGCAAATGAAGTTATAGAGGCGGTTAAAAATTTCATGGAGGAAGTTGGCATCACAGAGCATGTACCGGCATGGTCTGCGATGTCTAAGAAGCTCAAGAAATATGAAAAGACTATTTATGGTCCAATTGGCGGCATGACCGGTCTTGCTGATAAGCTTGGAGTCCCTACTTTACATGAGTATAAAAATATTCAGAAGGCAACCGAAAATATCGAGAAATTGCGTGCGAAATTGATTAAACCAATCGAGGATGTGTCTGAGGAACGGTTTGAGGAGGCACTTGCCGCAGGCCATCCGGATCCGGAGGTCATGACAGTTACAGCTGACGCACCTATTGAGTCGGTTGAGCCAGTCGATACAGTTGAAAATAATGTGACTGATGTCGTTGAACCTGAAGTTATGACTGAGTTGAAATCAAATAATGCGATATTTGACACCTATTCGCATAAAGTCGCGGATTATGAAAAACTTGCTCTAAACATAATTGATTGCATGAAGATCGAGCAGGAGCTGCGCCAGCGCCAGGAAGAACTGAACATCTGGCTTGAAGGATTTGAGAAGGCTGCCGAATTGATGGGAGTTGATCTTGGATGATGCAGCATGTTTATCTGAAGTACCCACCAACGTGCGATATCTGCAAGAAACAGCCTATGTCTAAGGCTGGTGTGTGGCATGATAACTATCGGCAGATCTATCTTTGCAACGAATGCCATGACAAGGAGGTTGCAAATGAAAGCCTCAATGCCGATCTTGTGGAAGCGTGAAACATGGGGGAAACATCTTAAGAAACTGTCTGAGGAGTATACAGAAGTTTGCGAGGAACTTCACGACATGATTGTCGGGAATGGGGATGCCAAGCGGCTGAACAGTGAGCTGCTGGATCTGATCCAGGTGTGTATTGGCACGATAGAGGCAACTGGTGAGGATGTACCGGAGGCGATCCGGACGCATGTTGACAAGTTGATGGGTCGCGGTTGGAGTGTAAAGGGTTGGATTCTTTTGGACGTTAAGATGGGGGTTGGCCATGATAGCGTACAGGACGTACAAAAAACTACTTGATGAAATTGCAATCATTGAAGCAAGGATAGCTGAGCTTAAGCGGCAAAATGAGACGCTAAAAAAATTCATGGGCGGACCAAAGGAAATAAGCGCTCAAAGATATGATACGGGTCCGAAAGGATCCACTCAAATGTCATTTGAACGGCTTGTAAATCAGTACATTGATAATGAGCAAGACTTACTTATTCTTGAGGAAATACTCATTGATAAGGCAGAGGCTAAGGAGGCAATTGATTGTATCCTTGGGTCGAGTGATTGTCTCCATAGTCAGGTGGCATATAAGAGACTGGTTGAAGGGAAAACCTTACAGGCGATAGCTGAAGAGCTTGGTTATAGTATCAAATGGATTGAGAAGGTTTCAGCTAGTCTTGACATCAAACACAAATTGTAGGGTATTTAGGGGGTGCGTGGTACTAAATATAGTGCTATGCTCAAATTGTGAAAAACTATACACAATCTTCCGGGCCGCCAGCGATCGAAAACACCTCCTTTCGCCAGGCGGCCATTATAATGCTATCAAAGTCTAAGACGCGGCTGATACTTAGATGGACTCCTGGGCCTTAGACTTGATGAAATACAGGCCGGTGCAACTTGACGCATGCGCCAATCACCGGCCTCGCCATTTGGCGAAAGGGGTGGAGAGTTGAAGCCACATCAATTCGACATCAAGAAGGTTCATGACGGTTGGATCATATGCGTAAAAGGCAGGGGAGAGCATGGACATTTCAACTACAGATCAGGTTGTGATTCTTTGGTGAAACTTATCTGCAAAGGTAAAGTGCCAAAGGATCCTTACTTCAGAGAGGCAGCCAGGCGAATTCTTACTGAGTCAGAGTATAGGCAGCTGTCGTCTAGGTGGAAGCCAGAATATAACAACCGCAGTATGAAGGGTGTGAGGTAATGGCTAAGGATTTTGCGAAAGCCTTCTATGATAGTAAAAGGTGGAAGCTGTGCAGGGCTGCTTATATCAAGTCTGTAAATGGACTGTGTGAGAGTTGTCTAAAACGTGGAAAGATCACACCCGGAAAGATAGTGCATCATAAGGTGTACTTGACTCCAGATAATATAAGTGATCCAAACGTAGCTCTAAATCATGAGCTGCTCAGGTATGATTGCCAAGACTGCCACAATGCCGAACATATTGGCAATGGCCTGGGCATTGTTTCTGAAGGGTTAATGTTTGATGCAAATGGTGACCTGGTTGAGGTAGATAAATTAGTATAGCCCCCCCTATTCAACAATACCGTGTGAATGGCTGACCGACCGAGAGTGGGGGATAACGTAATACACAGGTCGTGCGCATGAGGGGGTGTGGTTTTTGGGAGATAATGCACGAAATTACCAAGAAATAGAAGAAGATAAAAAAAAGGATTTAAAGAAAAAAAAACTAAAAAGAATTAAGACCGAACAGAGAAGACTTCAAAAATCATTTGCCAATATCGATCCGGAAGTCCTGAAAACCGTAAAATCCCTGATTGAAAATGCAGCCTTCATGGTGATTACGTTGTCAGATCTACAGGATGAAATTAATTTTAGTGGATGTGTTTCGACCTATCAGAACGGAGAAAACCAATGGGGCACAAAGAAAAGCCCTGAGGTCGAAGTTTATAACACCATGATCAAAAACCATATGTCAGTGATGAAGCAGCTGACTGATTTAATACCGAAGTCCGCACCAAAAGAGGATGATGACGGATATGAAGACTTCATCAACGCGCGGGAAGATTAAATATCCTTCGGATTATAATCCGATCCTCGAATACTGGCAGGAGATCGAAAGCGGACGGGAAGTTGTTTCAGAAAAAATAAAAATCCTATATAAAAAACTCGTTCATGATATTCAAAATCCGGACGAGTTTTTTTATTCAAACGCCAGAGCAAATCACATTATTGAATTTTTCGAAAACTACTTAAAGCACTCAAAAGGTAAGCAAGGCGGAAAGCCTGTCATTCTTGAACTTTGGGAAAAAGCACACCTCGCGGCTGTATTCGGTTTTATTGATATTGAAGGAAATCGCAAATATAGAGAATCCGTTCTGATCGTAGGCAAGAAAAATGGCAAGTCACTGTTATCTTCAGGCGTTGGGTTGTATCTTGGCTTCGCGGACAACGAGCCAGGGCCAGAAGTTTATGCGCTGGCCACAAAGCGCGACCAGGCTAAAATCATTTGGTCAGAGTCAAAGCGTATGGTTAGGAAATCGCCATCGCTTAGAAAACGAATTAAAACGCTTGTCTCTGAGATTGTCGCTGAATTTAACGATGGAGTTTTCAAACCATTGGCAAGCGATTCTGACACACTGGACGGACTTAACGTTCATGGTGCGCTGATGGACGAGATCCATCAGTGGAAAAACGGAAAAACGCTTTATGACATCATCGCTGACGGCGTCACCGCCCGCGAGCAGCCGCTTATCTATATCACCTCAACTGCGGGCACAGTACGCGAAGACATTTATGACATGAAATACGAAGAAGCTGTCAGAGTTTTAAACGGTTATAGTGACGAGAATGGATACAAAGACGAACGGTTCATAGCGTTTATCTACGAGCTGGACAAGCGTGAGGAATGGACCGATCCAGCTTGCTGGAAAAAGGCAAACCCTGGTCTCGGAACAATTAAAAATCTTGAAGCACTTGCATCAAAGGTTAAACGAGCACTTGCTAATCCGATGCTGGTTAAGAATCTGCTGACCAAGGAATTCAACATTAGGGAGACAAGCACAGAGGCTTGGTTAACTTTTGAAGAGCTCAACAATACTGAAACCTTCAGTGTGGCGGAGTTAAAACCGAGGTATGGCATCGGTGGCGTCGATCTTTCAAGCACGACTGATTTAACGGCTGCATGCGTCATCTTCAAAGTGCCTGATGATCCAAAGATCTATAGCCTGCACATGTACTGGTTGCCTGAAGAATTATTAGAACGAAGGGCAAAAGAAGATAAAATACCTTACGATTTGTGGCACGAACAAGGATTGCTCAGGGTTTGTCCAGGTAATAGTGTTCATGCAAAATATGTGACCGAGTGGTTTATTGAGGTCCAGAACGAGCTTGATATCTACATGTCGTTTGTAGGTTATGACAGCTGGTCAGCTAAGTATTGGGTCGAGGAAATGAAGTCAAACTTCGGATCGGAAATTATCATTCCAGTTATCCAGGGTAAAAAGACGCTTTCGAGCCCGATGAAGCGTCTTGGCGCTGATTTAGGGAGCAAGTTAGTCAACTATAATAACAATCCAATAACAAAGTGGTGTATATCCAACACTATGATTGATGTTGATAAAAACAATAACATTCAGCCTATAAAGGGGCGAAACCAGACAAGAAGAATCGATGGTCTCGCAGCACTTTTAGATGCCTATGTCATTTATCAAGACAAGCAGCAAGAATATGAAAACGTCCTTTAAAGGCAAGGAGGTGAGCAATTGGGATTACTAAATTGGTTTTTTAAGAACGCTGATCCAAGTGTCAATACAGCGCATCGTATCCAGATGGTGACAGAGCGCGGCAACGGGTTTTATGCATGGAACGGAAGTCTCTACAGGTCTGATATTATACGGGCGTGTATACGACCAAAAGTTAGAGCTATTGGCAAGCTACAACCGCAGCACATCAGGAGAGCAACTGATGGTATTAAAATCAACCCCGAGCCATACATGCGATTTTTGCTCCAAGAACCAAATCCTTATATGACAGGACAATTGTTTCAAGAAAAGATGATGACGCAGCTTATGCTTAATAGCAACGCATTTGCACTGATCGTTAGAGATGAGAATGAATACCCGATGCAGATCTATCCAATTACATGTACATCAGCAGAAGTCAAATATTCAAATGATGGCGACATATTCATAAAATTTACACTGCCAAATGGAAAGATTAAGACATTCTCCTATAGCGATATTATTCACTTGAGACGCGACTTCAATAGCAACGATATCTTTGGTGAGCCTCCGATTGATGTTCTTGAACCAGTGATGGAAATTGTCAATACGACGGATCAGGGCATTGTTAAAGCCATACGAAGCAGCAATATTATTAAATGGCTTTTGAAATTTAATGCAACAACACGACCTGAAGACATAAAGAAACACGTTAAAGATTTTGTTGATAGCTATATGTCCATGGAATCTGAGAACTCTGGAGCTGCAGGTGTCGATTCAAAATATGACATCCAACAGGTGAAACCTGAATCTTATGTGCCGAACGCACAGCAGATGGATAAAACGCAGATTCGAATTATGAACTTTTTTAACACCAACGAAAAGATCATTCAAAGCAAATGGGCTGAAGATGACTGGATTGCCTATTATGAAAGCGAAATTGAACCTGATGGTATGCAGCTTGGCGGAGAATACACCAGAAAGCTATTCACCAGGAAAGAACGAGGCTTCGGAAATGAGATCATCTTTGTAGCTGCAAATATGCAGCATGCTTCCATGAAAACAAAGCTGGAACTTAGAGAAATGGTTGATAGAGGTGCCCTGACGCCGAATCAATGGCGTGAAATTCTAAATATGGGTCCAATCGAAGGCGGCGACAAGCCGATCAGACGTCTCGACACAGGGCTAATTGAAACTGCGGGAGGTGAGAACAATAGCTAAAATTCAGATTAGAGGCGTCATTGTAGATAACGATGACAAGTGGATTTACGATTGGTTCGACATTGAAGCAACAAGTCCGAGAGAGGTGACAAAGGTACTTGGTGATCTCAAAGGTGAAGAAGTAGAGGTTGAGATTTCAAGCACAGGCGGTTCAGTTTGGGCTGGATCTGAGATTTACACGGCACTGAAGAATTATAAAGGCAGAGTCATAGTAGCGATAACCGGGATCGCGGCAAGCGCTGCTTCTGTCGTTGCGATGGCTGGTAATTTAGTTAAAATTGCTCCTACTGCTCAAATCATGATCCACAATGTATCAAATGTCGCATATGGTGATTACCGCGATATGAATCACGCGGGTGAAGTGCTGAAAAACTACAACACCTCCATAGCTAATGCCTATCGTTTGAAGTCTGGACTTAATGAATCAGAACTTTTGGAAATGATGAACAAAGAAACATGGATGACGGCTCAACAAGCCAAAGAAAAAGGCTTTGTCGATGAAATCATGTTTGATAACGACATGAAATTAGTCGCCAGCATACACAGTAACCTCATTCCCGAGGCGGTTATTGCCAAAATGAGGGCATCAAAACAAAACCCACAAATCAAGAATGCTGAAGCGAGGCTGAGCCTGCTCAGGATGAAAGGAGAACCTAATGTTTAAAAATCGTGAAGAATACTTAGCACTCCGTAATGCACTTCTCTCAGAAGCTGAAAAGCTTGTCGCTGCAGGCAACATGGACGATTTCAAGGCAAAAGAAAAAGAGATTCAGGAATTGGATACAGCTTATGAAAACTTTGCAAAAATGCAAGCGAACCTCAATGCGCTAAAACAGTCAAGTCGTATAACCTCCGTTGACAACGTAACTGATCCATTGGTCATTGGAAACACCGAAAAGGCTGATGAAAATCCACTCAACACATTGGAATACAGAAAAGCATTCATGAACTTTGCAAAGACCGGCGTTATGGATGCGAAGTTTATGAACACGGACGCTCAGACAACAGTCAGTGAAGCTTCCGCTTTAGTGCCTACAACCATCATGAGAGAAGTTATTTCTCAAATGAAATCGTATGGCCAGATTTTCAATCGCATTAGAAAGCTTAATGTTAAAGGCGGCGTAGAATTCCCAATTCTGTCGCTCAAACCGGTTGCAACTTGGATTTCTGAAACAACCCCATCCGATCGTAAAAAGGTCACTGCCAATACTAAGGTTTCATTCAGTTACTATGGCCTTGAGTGTAAAGTCGCTATTTCACTTCTGGCAGACACCACAACTTTGGAAGGCTTTGAAGAAACAATCACTACGCTTATTGTCGAAGCGATTGTTAAGGCGTTTGATATTGCGATCGTTAAGGGGACTGGTGATGGTCAGCCTTTAGGCGTTACAGTGGATAGTAGAATCCCGGCTGGAAATATCATCACGCTTTCAAGCGCTGATTTTGTAGCGTGGGATGGATGGAAGAAAAAAGTGTTCGCTAAGATTCCACTGGCATACCGTGCAGGTGGATCTTTTATCATGGCTTCAGGTACATTTGAAGGTTACATCGATGGCATGACGGATGCCAATGGACAACCAATAGGACGTACGAATTATGGCATTACAGACGGTCCTCAGGAGCGCTTTGGTGGCAGAGAAGTCATCCTTGTTGAGGATGATGTTATTGCACCTTACGAAAGTGCCTCCACTGGAGATGTTGTTGCCGTATTCTGTAAACTAACGGATTATGCAGTTAACTCAAACATGCAGATGTCAATGTACAGATGGCTTGATCACGACACTAACCAATGGGTTGATAAGGCGATTCTGATTGCTGACGGTAAAATTTTAGATCCGAACGGCGTTATCATTGTCAAGAAAGGCGCGTAATGACAACGGGGCGGGAAACCGCCCCTAACTATTAAATCCTCTGGGAGGTACAAGCATGCAAGCATTTAATCATAAAATGGGACAGAAAATTAGAACTGACGTTGTCTGAAAATCTTTAGATCGAAGCTTTATTGCGCATTTTCAGGTTGCAGCAGCTGACGCTGTCGCAACGAGCAACATAGCGGTACTTACAGCTACCGCCATGACATCTGAAGCCCAAGTAATTACTGAAGATATCACTAATCCAGCTGTACCACGAAACCTCATCGTAAAAGGAAATGCGTCTGGCATTACAGGCGATGTAGTCATAGAAGGTACAAATATTGCTGGCGAAGCCATCTCGGAGACAATTGCTCTTAATGGTGCTACGGCGGTTGAAGGAAATAAAGCTTTTGCGACAGTAACAGAAATCAATCTCCCTGTTGAAGTGCATGCAGGAACCGACACTGTTTCTGTTGGATTTGGCAACAAATTAGGGATGCCATTTAAGTTGGCGCACAATACCGTTTTAGCTGCGTATTTGGACAATACGATTGAAGGCACTGCGCCAACAGTCACGCTCAGCACGACGGCTGTTGAAAGCAACACAATCAAGCTCAATAGCGCACTCAACGAAAAAGTCGTTGATGCGTATTTGATTGTTTAATGCAAGCCCCTGCTCACGCGGGGGCCTCTTAGGAGGTGAACCCCGTGGCATTACTTGATTCAGCTAAAAAAGTCCTCAGAATATCATCAGGCATGACTACATTTGATGATGAAATTGCTGATCTTATTGCAACAGCGAAACTGGATCTTGAAACAAGCGGTATTATCAACATTGACGAAACGGATCCGCTTATTAAACAAGCCATTCTCGTTTATGTAAAAGCAAATTATGGCCTTGGAAATACTGAGGCAGATCGGTACAAAGGCATCTATGAGAAGATGCGGGATAAGTTAGCCAACACCTCTGAGTACATTACGGAGGTGGTCTGATGTACGCACCGAATCTTGAGTTCAATACGCCAGTACGTGTTTTGCGTCGAGTAGAGACTATCATTAACGGTGCACCAAAAATTAGCTGGACGCCTGTAGATCATATTGCTTTTTGTAGCTTTAAAGCATTTCACGGCTCTGAGTCGCTCCGAGCCGGAGCGGTTGGCGTACTGGATGGCGGCACTGTGACAATGTGGTATGACCCACTTATCACAGCTAAGGATCGACTGAAAATCAACGACGATACAAATCTACAGTACGAAATCATCAATGCACCTGAAAATGTTGAGATGAGAAATGAGTATCTTATTCTTAAGGTGCAGCGGGTGGTGAGTGCATAATGGCAACGAAACTACTTACGCCATCAAACCTTAAAAGCATTCGGTTTGAATTATCAGGCCTTGATGAATACGCAAAAGCAGTACAGGTTGCTGGAAATAAAGTGGATGAAGCCATCACTGACGCTATTGAGGAAATCAAAGAAGGTATCAAAGACGATATTGATTCCTGGGCAAAAGAACATGAAAACAGTGGTGCTGTGATGCGATCAGTAGACGCAACTGAGGTTAAGCAAGATGGAAATTACATCTATTCGGATGTCGGTATTAACTCAGATAAGGATTATCTTGGCTGGCACGCCGTATTTGTTGAGTATGGTACTCCAAGAATGCCAGCTGATCCTGGTATAAGAAATGCTTTTGAATGGTGGCGGAGGAAATCCAAAAAAATCTATAAAAAGCATTTAGAAAAGCGGGGTGTGCCGATTGAGTAATATCTACAGCATAATTTATTCGACGCTTACTCAACTTGGTTATACCGTACGTGAACAAGGCAGCTTTGCACCTGGTGCGATTTTGCCAGACACTTTTATCACCTATCAAATTATTGGCAAACCCAGCATAAGTTTTGCTGACAACAGGCCGACCGGATCTTCAGCGAGAGTTCAGGTGGCGCTTTACTCCAGGGATCCGGAGATTAAGCAGAATGCAGATAACGCCATCAAAGCGGTCATGCTAACCTCTGGATTTCTTAGAGTTGACGGGCGTGACCTTCCGTTTGATGCTGAGACTGGTCATTATGCATATACAGTGGATTATCGATATTATGAAATGGAGGTATGACAATGGATCAAAAGTATGGTGAATTTATTGGCGTTGATAGTGTCTACTGCGCGCTGGTAACAATTGATTCGGATGATGCCTATACGGTAGGCGCGCCGTTTTATCTGGCCCCTGTCGCGGATGTCGCAGGTGAGCCGGAGATCAACAACAAAACGACCTATTACGACAATAAAGCGGCGAATAACTACGTCACAGAAGGCAAGACAGATCTTAAGATTACGTCAGCCAATATACCTGCTGACATTATGGCGACGATTCTTGGAAAGCACTATGATGCAGCAAGCGGCAGAGTTATAGATACAGGAGACGCTAATCCGCCTGATGTAGCTCTGGGCTTTAGGTTCAGTATGGGCAAGAATGGCTATCGTTATTACTGGTTTTTGAAAGGCACTTTCAGCGGTGGCACAGAAGAAGCTGCCACGCAGTCCAATGATGTCGACGTGAAGAATTACCCACTCACTTTCACCGCTGTCAATACGACGAAGAAATGGACCGTCGGCGGTGAAGAAAAGTCGGTTAAGCGTATCTTTGGTGATACGGCTGACGCGGCGTTTGATCCAACGGGATGGTTTGGACAGGTACAGACACCTGATACATCCGGTTCACCATCTGCTTTGGCGTTATCATCCAGCTTGCCAGCTGATGGCGCTACTGGAGTTGCAGTAGATGCAAATCTTACTCTGACGTTCAATAATGCGATCGATGCTTATGCAGTCACGCTGATCAACGCTACAACATTGGCTGTCATCGCGAATGCACAAAGCCTCGATGCGACCAAGAAGATTCTCACGATCAATCCATCAGAGAATCTATCGGCATCCACCGATTATGCGATTATCGCCAGCCGTGTGACGGACGTCTTCGGTCAACATCTTGACAATACGATCATCGATTTTACTACAGCGTAACGACAAGGGCAGCTTAACCGCTGCCCTTTCTTTCTAAATATTATGAGGAGGCATAACATTTGAACGTACTCGTCATTAAAGTTGGAGATAAAACACACACTACAGGCCGCATCACATCATATCTATCCAGACAAGCACTTAAAATTCAAGCTGATGCGCTTAAAATTGGACAACTTGGCCAAACGCTCGACGCAACTGATGTCGATCAGGCTTCAGTTATGTTCGACGAGTTGATGCAACTCAAAGATCGAAAATCATGGCTTGTATGCGAAATATTTGGCAAGGCATTTACACCAGAAGAGTTAGAAATGGAATACACAGATTACGAAATTGACGCTGCAGTAAACATGATCATCAGTGGAGTTTATGGCGTTATTTCAAAAAACTCGTAACGGGCGCATCCACCTCGCCCGATGAAACACAGACAGAAGCGCATGACATCTTTATGGAACTTTATAGGGTGTGCGTTGACAATTTTGGGTGGAGTTTAAAAGATATTGATGAAACTGACCTCGATACATTGATCGAGTTTATATCACATAGAAACAAACCTGACCCGAACAAGAGGATCATAAACGGAAAAGTTTATACCAGGGCGACGAAGCCTCCATCATGGCTCTAAAGCGAGGTGAGATTAATGGCAGAAAACGAAAATAATATCAGTGGTAAGGTTGGAATGGATACTACTGATTTTAAGAGTGGTATTGCTGAACTAAATCGCCAAATAAAAGTTATTGACTCTGGGTTTAAAGCTGCAGCTGCTGGGATGGGTCAATGGGGTAGTACTGCTGAAGGTCTTCAGATGAGGATTGACTCACTCAATAGCAGAATGGATCTTCAAAGAAAAAAAGTTGAAGCGCTAAAGAACGAATACAAACGAATTGCAGATGAAAAAGGTGCTGACAGTAGAGCAGCACAGGAACTTCAGATCCGCATTAACAGAGAAACTGAAGCGCTTAATAAAAATGAGTACGAATTAAAGCAGGTAACACGCGCTTTAGATGAATTCGGAAAAGAAACCAATGACGCCTCAGATAAAGCTTCAAAATTCCATGGCGCGCTTGGGAAGATGGGATCAGCATTAAAGTCAGCTGGTGGTGCTACAGCAAGAGCCGCAGCGGTCAGTATTGCTGCAGTCGGCGCTGCATCTGCCGCAGCTGTAACTGGTGCGTTTAAACTTGCTGAGAAGGCTTCTGATCTTGCAGAAGCCCAGAACGTGGTCAAGGAGACATTTGACAATACATCTGACAGTGTTTTGGCGTGGAGTAAGACTGTAGCTCAGAGCGCAGGCATATCTGAGACTAACGCAGTCAAGTTTGTCGGCTCAATGGGCGCGATGCTTAAATCAAGCGGCGTCAGCGAAGATGCGTCTGCATCAATGGCAGAATCGCTTGTACAGCTCACTGGTGATATGTCATCATTTTATAACCTTGATCATGATGAAGCCTGGAATAAGATCCGTTCGGGAATATCTGGAGAAACTGAGCCACTGAAGCAGCTTGGCATTAATATGTCGGTGGCAAATCTTGAGGCTTATGCTCTCACGCAAGGGATAACAAAATCATTTAAATCAATGACTCAAGGTGAGCAGACGCAGCTTAGATATCAATATCTAATGCAGGCTACAGCTGATGCCCAGGGCGACTTTGGAAGAACTCTTGAAACCTCATTTCCAAATCAGCTACGCGTTGCTCAGATGCAAATGGAGTCCATGGCCACAAGTGTTGGCCAGAAGTTCCTACCTTCATTCCTCGATATATTTAGAGCGGTGAATACGGGATTTTCAACCGGTGACTGGTCATCTGTTGGAACGTCGATTTCTAAAGGACTCAACGAGGTCATTGGTCAGGTTTCATCTATGGCCATAACTGCCGCTCCAGTCGTTGCTTCTGTGATTGGTGGGATTGCGTCTGCGCTTGCTGATGCTGTGCCTCAAATACTGCCAGCGCTTGTCGATGTAGCACTTACTGTGATCGCATCGCTTTCGAGCATGCTTAAAGACAATGGACCAATGATGATCAATGCCGGAATTAACGCACTCACAACACTGATTGACGGCATTGCTACAGCATCACCTCAGCTAATTGATGTTGCTTTAACGTTGATCATGGCGTTGGTAGATGGATTGCTCAATAACGCGCCTAAAATTGTTGAGTCAGCTGTAAAACTCATTTCAGCAATGATTCAGGGTTTGATAAATGCATTGCCTCAGATTGTCGCCATGGCGCCGATGATTATCACGACCTTGATTGAAACGTTGATGGCCAATTTGCCATTGATTATAGCTTCGGCCGCAAATTTGATAGGTGCATTGGTCACAGGAATAGCCAAATCACTTCCTGCGCTGCTTACAACGGGTCCGAAAATCCTTGCAACCATCGGCAGCTCAATCCTTAAAATTAATTGGGGTAAACTTGGCCTGGACATTATGGCGGGAATTGGGAAAGGTATAGCAGGCGCAGGAGGGGCAATTGCTTCCGCAGCGGGCGATGCATTATCCGGTGCATTAAGTAGCGTAAAAAGGCTTTTTGGTATTCAGTCTCCTTCAAAGGTGTTTGAAAAAGAAGTTGGAGCGCAACTTGGCGCTGGTATGTCCATAGGGATTACTAAAAGCGCAAAACAAGTAAATGCGGCTATGAATGGTCTAAATACCCAACTCCAAGCGGATCTTAAAATTGGAACATCGAACAATTTGGCGATAGCTGGAGTGGGTCTATCTGGACAATCTGGTGTTGTGCTTCATAAATTTGATCCGATTGTAGTACGTGGAGTTAATGACAAAAATGAGTTGATTGGAATTGTTAATGTTGCGATCGAAGATAAGATGATTAATTGGTTAAGAACTGAGGTGAGACGTAGATGATGGGTTTATATATTGATGGATCCAGGGTAACGCGCTTCATCCGCGTCACACCTCAGTCTAATGTGACAAGAATTACGAATAAGCTGCTTGATGGATCACTTCATATACAGATCATTGGAAGCGCATCAAACACCTTAAATATTGATTTATTTGTGGATGCGGCTGGAAAACAGACCATTGATGCAGCTGAAGCTTCTGGAACTACTGTATCGATTTATAACGAAACAGGAGATTATAACGGCATCATCGTTGATAAAAAGGATTGGATTAAACCTGCAGAAGGACTCTTTGAAACATCTATTATCCTCAGCATCGAGGCGGTGGTCTGATGCGCGCGATACCATCGGAGCTGCTTGAGCGGGTAAAAAAGAAATGGCAGGTGCCGGCTGAAAATGCCGACCCTGCCATGAAGGTTTATCTGAGCCGAGGATTTATCAATGAGCTGTTCCAGGTGTTTACGATCCAGGAGGGCGCGGAGCTGACGGATGTGGATGTGACGGTGAAGCGTACGGATACATCGGCTGAACCGGCGGAGGCGTTTGCGCTGGCGATCAATGACGGGGTGGCTCAGGTAAAGTCGAAGCCGCTGCCGTATGATGATCAGATCCCGTGGGTGGATAGAATGACGGTGGCTCTGAGTGCGACTGCGGTGGCGATTGAGTTTGACGGGTATTGGGACCGGGATTATGCGACGCGGCGGTTTAACTTTGTGACGGAGGAATATCCGTGGTTGTTCTACGTCCAGGGCGGAGTGCTGTACGCTAAGTACTGGGAAGACGCAGAGATCACGCTGGCGACGGATGTGGT
>Ga0302240_1000761_pt1 | contig 30090 bp, 27 predicted proteins | sample AAG_UR_His_MG_FD_193538 | JGI IMG/M metagenome (GOLD analysis project Ga0302240, IMG submission 193538) | Enriched activated sludge microbial communities from anaerobic digester in WTTP, New Holstein, Wisconsin, United States - AAG_UR_His | ecosystem: Engineered > Bioreactor > Anaerobic >... | reverse complement strand
GTGCATTCATGAATATGTTTTTATAACGAGGTGTTTCATGGACGAAACTATTGTCTCTTCAAATAAACCCCAGGAGAAAACAGACGAACCTGCGTTGTGGTTCATCTTTTCAGGAAAAAAGCTGTTATTAAACAAAAAAAAGGAAAGATTGACCATACCGTTGTTTATCAATGTAAATGATCCCGGTTTTAATCCGATCCGCCAATTCTATCTTGGAACCTATAATGGAAGACATTGTTATGCCGCCGAGGTCAACGATAAGACCCCCATCCCCAACAACTTGGAACCCCATGGTATTCGTGGTATGTTTAATCATCTCGATGAAGATCTCTTCAAATTAACACTCAAGGCGTACCATGTGGTCGATTGGGACAGGAATTATCAATTTTGTGAAAGATGCGGTGCTAAAACGATCAACAAAGATAATGAACACGCCAAAAGATGTACGGTATGCGGAAACATAAGTTTTCTTCGTATCTCCCCAGCAATAATAGTAATGGTAACAAAGGGTGATTATATACTTCTTGCCCGCGCACATTATTTTAATGATGGTATGTACAGCGTTCTGGCGGGTTTTGTTGAGCCTGGAGAAACACTCGAGGATACGGTAAAACGTGAAATAAATGAAGAGGTTGGTATTTTTGTCAAGGATATCAGGTATTTTGGAAGCCAGCCGTGGCCGTTTCCGGATTCGTTGATGATTGCCTTTACTGCAAAACACGCAGGAGGGGATATTAGAATAGATAAGACCGAGATAGCTGATGCACAATGGTTTGATTACAAAAATCTACCTATTATACCAGGAAAAATCAGCATCGCAAGAAAGATGATCGACTGGTTTATTGAAAATCAGAAAAAAATGAATAATATATAGTTGGTTATAATCATATTATGCGATACTCAGATCCGAAAAAGATTACCAATCAGATATATCAAGTAGGTGGGCCTACCACAAGCAACAGGAAGGATGGCATTGTGTATCTGCTTGATTTAGGTGAGCTTGTCCTAATCGATAGTGGTTCCGGTGAGGGTTTCAAACGTATTATCAGCAATATCGAGTCATTAGGTTTTGACCCTGCTGATATCGAAACGGTAATCCTTACGCATTGCCATGTAGACCACGCTGGTGGTGCACACCAATTTAAATCCCATTTCGGCAGTCACATTGTGATGCACCATCTTGACGCACAGATCGTTGAAAGGGCTGATTTTCGGCTGACAGCAGCCTTTTGTTTTGAGGTTAATTTTCAGCCGCTTTTCGTTGATACAAAACTTTATGGCGAAAAGGGCAAAATTAAATTCAAAAAACAGGAATTATCTTGGCTACATACGCCCGGACATTCGCCCGGCTCAATATCACTTTATTTTGATGTTGAAGGTATTAGAATTCTTTTTGTCCAGGATATTTCAGCACCGCTTCTTAAGGAATTCGATTGCGACCCCAATGCGTGGTTACAATCCGTTGATAAACTGCTCGGTACTAATGCAGATGTGTTATGTGATGGACATTCTGGTGCATATCATCCAGGCAATGTTGTAAAAGGTTATCTTCAATACTGCATAGACATGCAAAGGCAAATGGGCTACTTAAACCTATAAGGCAAAGTCTGACGATAATCCTCTTTTGATTTATAAATATTCATCCATTGTTTTTTTGCACACCCCCATCGGTGCCCTTTATCCTGCCAAACACATTTTGCCTTATGTTTTGCATCTTTTCTGGCGAAAACGGCTTGATATGGGAAAATGCAGGATTTAAAGTGTTGTTGGGTCTAAACTTCTGGATAAAAAATCTTTTTGCGTTTGAGATATAATCCGCCACCTCATATATATCTTCTTCACGGTGCAAGAATGGGACAACAGTCATTCTGAATTCGTAATCTATCCTTCCCTCCAGAATAAACTGTATGCTTTCTTCTATCAAGTTCTGTTCAACATCAACCCCACACCAGCGCGTGTAACCCTTAATCGGACCTTTTACATCCATAGCAACGTAATCGATCAATTCTCTTTTGACGAGTTCTTTTATAACGGAAGGTGAAGACCCGTTTGTGTCGAGTTTAACCAGTAAACCTTCTCGTTTTAGTCTTTCTATGAAGGGGAAAAGCCCCATGTTGATGGTTGGTTCCCCTCCAGTAACTACTACATGCTCCACCCAGTCTTTGTACTTTTTCAAATGGCCAAATATATATTCGATCGGCACATTTTCGATCTCTTCAGGGTGTAACACAATGCTACTGTTATGGCAGTATGGGCATCTAAAGTTACACCCCCCAGTAAAAACAACTGAGGAAAGATGTCCCTTCCAGTCTATAAAACTTGTGTCGATAAAACCTTTTACAGGTAAATCAATGTCTTTGTATGGCATGCAAAACCTCTTCAACCTTTGGTACAACCCCCCTCCACTCCCCGAGTCCGTTTTCCATCTCATCTTCAACTAAAATGGTGGGAAGGGCAAGTACCCTATAAAAGGTAGCCTCAGCAAGACCATCCGCTGTGCCAACATTATAGTATTCGACGTCTACGTCCTTTTTAAGCAAGTTATCCTTCAGTTGTTTCGCCATAGGGCACATAGGACAATCGTCTTTATAAAATATTTTTACTACGCCCATCTTAATCCCCCTCATAATTTTGTTTTGTAAGTTGATTCGTTATTCATTTACAGCCTGTTCCTTCCTTTCGAAAAAGTATTCGGTATTTCTGTATCTGTCTTTCAACTCACCGCGCTTACCTTTGTTCCAACTCGATATCTTTGTAAAATATCCTGTGATTCTTGTAATACCATCCACATCAGCCGAACCGCAATATGTACAAGTATCTGTAAGACCCCTCGATGTCCTGTTGCATTTGTTACATGTAGTAAACTCAGGCGAAAAGGCTATCTGGTCATTCGTTGTGTGTTTAAATGTCTTTATAACAAAATCAGCGATCGCCTCTTTTGTTGGACGAGCCTCCCCAAGCCATACGTGTGATATGGAACCGGCCTCTATAAGCGGATGGAATATGCCCTCATTGGTAACCCTTTCAATAGGGTTTATGTGATTTTTTACGTTAAGGTGCGTTGAGTTTGTGTAATACACCTCGCCTGAGGATACATCCCCTTTTACCACCCTGCCAGATGCAGGCGAGAAATATCTTAAATCGAGCCTTGCAAAACGGTAACTGGTGCTCTCTGCTGGAGTCTGTTCAAGCACAACCTTTATGCCATCCCTTCTTTTTATTTTGTCTGTGAGCAGGTTCATATGTGCAATGATTCTCAGACCGAATTTTAATGCCCGCTTTGAATCATGGAGTTCTTCCCCTGTGTGTATCTGTACCATCTCGTTAAGACCAACCATACCAATAAGATGCGATGCGAGATTGAATCTCAGATACGGCATACCGTCTCTGTTCATAGTAAGCAGCGAAAGAGGTCCGTCTTCGCCTATGGCAAGGAGTTTTTCAAGAAATATCCTCTTTTCTTTGTGCGCCTTCACGGCAAGCTCAAAACGTTCTGAGATAAGGTTGAAAAGCCTCGCATCGTCGCCATGCGCAAGATACGCAATCCTCGGAAGATTGAGTGAAACGTTTTGCAATGCGCAATATCTCATCCGCCAGGGTTGCTTTGCATCCTGAAGATCTCGCTCTTCGAGTTTAAAGCTCAGGCGACAGCATTCAGATATCTTGGCTGTCTCGCCCCTGTCAAAAACGAAATATGTATTACCTTTGTCCGAAGCTACATCAGAGATATGGTAGAGGAAATCCATATGGTCTTTGGTGCGGAAAAATTTTTCTGTAATGTGAACAATGGGTTTTGGGAAGAAAAACGGTCTGCCGGAGCCGTCTCCTTCTTTGTAAACCTCAAAAAGCTTCCACACAAATCTTTGTGCTTCTCTCTCATACTCGCCGTATGTTTTACCTGTATATACTCCACCAGGGCCTATGGCAGGCGTGCCTTCAAAATGTTTCGGTATCTCCCAATAAAGATTAATATCAGAGAATATTGCCTGCCCTCCCCTTGCTACCGCCTGCTGAGAAAATTCGAATATCAACATCTGGGCAAGCTGTTTTACCCCTTCGTCGCTCATGCCTTCAAGATATGGTGCAAAAAATATATTTATAGCATCCCACCCGATTGCACCTGCAAAATTGCCCTGAAGTGCAGCGGAAAACTTTATAAGATGGGCAAGCAACACCTCGGGGTGCTTTGCTGGTTTTGCCATAGAGAGGGAATGGGGGAGGTTAAGCCCGTATTTTTTGATATATTCGAGCGATTGACCGCTGCAATAAGGCCTGTCGATAAAACCCAGATCATGCAGGTGTATGTCGCCATTCATGTGTGCATCAGAGACATCCTGAGAAAATACGGATAACAGGGCATATTCCTTCTTGATCCTCTCGGCAAGCGTAAGATTTGTAGCCTCAGGGCCATGCGGCACATTTGCATTTTCCTTATTAGGATGGAGAATAAGGTTGTCCACATCGTAGATAGGCATACCAAGCCTTGTATGCAATTTTCGCGAACTTTCCAGCCCCTTTTCGATAAGTTTTGCATTCACGAGTTCCCTTATAAGTGGTGCAGTTACCACCTTAATCTCTGACTTTTTCATCATCCTTTCTACTTCTTTGCTTATCTCGATGGCTGTATCCCTGTCTATCAGTGTCTCCCTGATGAGCGCATCGGTTATTTTCGTCCTGTCCCAGTCAGATATAGTCTCTTCTGACGTCCTTACGAAAAGATTTAAATCGGTTGTTTCCATTTAGATTACCCCCTAAAAATTTTTAAAGAAACGCTTAATAACTCAACTTTATGAAAAAGCATGTCCAGGTTTTCATACCGTTTGAAAAAAATAACCCCCATATTTAGTATGAATGCAACACAACTATACTATATATAGTGGTTCAAGTTGTCAAGAAGAATTTAAATAAAAGATTAAACCTTCTCTTCTTTTAATGTCCTTGCTGCCTCTTCCGGGGTGATTTGCGTGACATAAAATTCATCTTCCCTCTTATATTTAGAGGTTTTGAAGTCCCTGGGAAGGATTTCAATGTGCCAGTGGAAATGTTCCGATACTGGCAAGCGATGTTCATTCAGCGAATCTATCTCGTGGACATTAGGAGAAGAGTGGATAACAATCGTATATGCGTTTGTTAATCGTTCGACCCTTTTTATAACATCGGAAAGTATACTGATAAGCTCCTGTTTTGATCTGAAATCTTTTAAATTTTCAAAGTTGCTGTCATGAAACCTTGGAAGTATCCAAGTCTCGAAGGGGAATCTTGATGCAAAGGGGCAGATGGATATAAAGCTTGCGTTTACACTTACAACCCTTTTGTCCAGTCTCTTCTCCTGGTTTATAATATCACAAAAAAGACAGCGTTCTTTTTGCAAGTAGTGGTTTTTAGAGTGAATAAGCTCGAGTTGTATCTTATCCGGCATAACAGGCGTTGCAATCACATGAGAATGAGGATGAAAGATGTATGAACCTGCAAGCTCACCATGATTCTTAAATACCTGTATATATTTGAATCTTTTGTCGTTTTTAAGATCGTGGATTCTCTCCTGGTACATATCCAGCAGTAACATGTATTCGTTTTCTGAAAAATCAGACAGGATTTTTGTATGTGATCTGCTCTCAACAATCAATTCGTGGGCACCTACACTGTTCATCTTGTCATAGATGCCTTCTCCACGTTTGCTCAATTCTTCCTCAATGACAAAGATTGGGCTTGAAGCTGGAAAACAACGGACAAGCCATGCCCCTTCATTATCTTTATACTCTCTGATTGTCTTCGGTGTAAGGTGTTCATTTCCTGGACAAAAGGGACACAATCCCACAGAATCGCTTTTTATAGTTCGATGACCAACAACTACCCAATTTCCCGTAACGATATCTCTCCTCAGTTCCGCCATTTTGAAATGATAGAATATTTGTTGGCCGTTTGTCAAACCACATTAACCAGTTTGTTTAATCGAAAGGAAAATCTTTATAATACTTGAAAACCACATCATATTTCATTTAGAATAGTACAGATGGACGATCTGTTAAAATTTGCCATACATTGTGCAAAAGAATCTGGCGATATCCAAAAAAGATACTACGAGCAAAATTTTACTATACACCACAAAGGTGAAATCAATTTGGTAACCGATGTGGATTATCTTTGTCAGGAAAGGATCATGGGATTCATTAAAGAAACATTTCCTGACGACGAGATAATCAGTGAAGAAAAGACAAATACTTATGACAGCACAAAGAACAGGTGGATCATAGACCCTCTTGACGGAACGACAAATTATGCGCATGGTTATCCATTTTTCTGTACATCTGTCGCCTACGAGAAGGAAGGAGATATTATAGTCGGAGCTGTATATAATCCCATATTCGATGAGTTGTTTTATAGTAAAAAAGGTGAAGGTGCATATCTGAACGGCAACAGGATAAATGTATCGAAGATAAAAGGATTAAAAAATGCGCTTTTAAGCACGGGTTTCCCATACGATCTCGTTACTAACAAAAATAACAATATAAACCACTTCATAAAATTTTTATATGCTGCACAGGCGATCAGAAGAGACGGTTCTGCAGCGCTCAACCTCTGTTATCTTGCATGCGGTAGGTTTGATGGTTTCTGGGAATTAAAGCTCAACCCATGGGATGTTGCCGCCGGTTTTTTGATTGTATCAGAATCAGGAGGCAAGATAACGAACTTTGAGGGTAACCCTTTTGACATTTACAGGGATAATATTGCTGCCTCAAACGGCCTTATACACAAGGACATGCTCGAAGTGTTAAATGGTTCTTGACTATTTTTTTCAGAACTCATACTTCATCCCGTCATAAGCTGCTACAATATTCATCCCGGTAATATCTTTTATTCTTTCTGCAACAAGATCAGGCTTTTCCTTTATCAGGTTCATCCCAAAATGCGTGAGCAAAACCGTCTCCGGCTTTATATAGTTCACGATCTCTATAACATCGTCAACCGCAAGATGATCCACCGCATCTGACTTTGTTATAGGTTTTGACCTTAATACATTTATAATCAGGCAATCAACATTGTAGTGTAACGGCAACGTGTCAAAAAACCTTGTATCTGAAATAAGGGCTATCTTTTTGTTAAGATGAAAGATTATGCCGTATGTCTCAACAGGGTGAATGTGCCGTACTGGCGTACTGAAGGCTATATCTTTTACAACGTAGTGTCCTCCCTCATGGAAAAGCGCTATACCATCGAGATATTTTCTCACATATTGCAAAACAACCGGGTCGCCATTTACGGCATCTTCAGGACAAAAAAGTATTCCCCTTTTCTTGAATCCGCCATCTGTCATCGCTTCTATCATCACATTAACATCATTTGCATGGTCAATATGTTTATGTGTGATGATTATGCCATCCAGATGTATGGGGTCAAATTTCTCCTTTGAGGCATGCATTTTTACAATTGCCCCGGGCCCTGGATCTATGTAAAGATTTGTACCCTTATAATGTAACCATAGACCACCCGTTGCCCTTATTTGCCTTGAAGCAACAAAACGTGCCCCCCCTGTACCAAAAAATTTTATATATCCTTCCATATCTATCCCCTGTTGTGGTAACCTTATCTACCTTTTTACTCTATCCCACAGGAGAACATTCTATGACCAATGATAAGGATATGTCAAATTGGATTTGATCGAATACAACATAAGGGAATCATCGTTGGGCTATATCGTGCTTGTAGCCAGAAATGGTAGGCTCATTGGGCTTGACATAAAAGAAGGTGAACCGCTACGCATCAAAAAGGATGTTTCGGCGATATATCCAGCATGTATTGACTCGGAAAAACCATTCCGAGATATCTGGAGAGACCTTGACAATTACCTGAAAGGCAAAGTGGTCAAATTCAATGCAGATATTGATATTTCAAGTCTAACGCCTTTCACTCAAAAGGTTCTCGAAGAACTGATTCGAATCCCTTATGGTGAACTGAAAAGCTATGGGTGGATAGGAAAACGTATTGGATACAAAAATGCCTCTCGGGCAGTCGGTCAGGCGGTTGGCAGGAATCCGATACCCATAATAATTCCCTGTCACCGTGTGATAAGACAAGATGGTGGTATCGGCGGGTTTTCATCGGGCATCCACATCAAAAGAATGCTCCTCTCAATTGAAGGCAGTTTAGGCAAAATAAAACATATATAGGTAAAAAAGGCTGTGAAATTATTTTTTTTGCAATATCGATTCGGTATAAATGTTTGTTCAACTGTGGTAATATTTTCATATTGAGGCAATTATGAACGATGGAGACATAAAGATGAAAGCAGGTTTTATAGGCTTGGGTGCATTAGGGAAAACCATTGCAAAAAGACTCATCTCCGAAGGTGTCGAACTCTCCGTCTGGAACAGGACAAAAGAAAGGTCTCAAGGGTTGGACGCAAAATGGGCTGAAAATCCTGCCGAACTGGTATCTGAGACAAACATTGTGTTCATATGCCTATTCGACAGCAATGCCGTTACAGATATAGCAGGCAGCGAGAACGGTCTTTTGTCGGGGGATTTGAAAGGAAAGATCATTATTGACATCACGACAAACCATTTTGAACCTGTTCTACTTTTTCACGAGATGTTTCTTGCAAAAGGGGCATTCTATATCGAAGCACCTGTCCTTGGAAGCGTTGTTCCTGCCTCTCAGGGCAAACTCACCGTTCTTACAGGTGGCGAAAAAAGCGCCTATGATATCGCCCTACCATTTATCCAAAAGATAGGCAGTACGATTTTTTATCTTGGCAAGCCCGGCCTTCCTACAAAAATGAAACTTATAAATAATTTGATACTCGGTTGTTTCATGGTTGCCATAGCAGAGGCAACTGTCTTTGGGGAGGCTGTTGGTCTGGACAAAGAGAAGGTTCTCGATATTCTCGCTGCGGGCGCTGGTAATTCGATGGTTCTTGCTGCAAAGAGGGAAAAGCTCATCAACGAAGACTTCTCAGCACATTTTTCATCATCGCTTATCTATAAGGACCTGCATATTTTGCAGGATCTCGCTAAATCATTGAAAAGACCGCTTTTTACAGGCAGCATAGTGAAAGAACTTTTTGGCATGACGCTTTTTAAGGAGATCGATCACCTCGATTTTTCCGGGGTATATAAGGTGTTAAAAGAATGGGGGTAGCGCAAAATCTTGACACCCACCACAGTGACCAGAAAAGATATGAATTTTCTGATAGAAATATCTATAAACTTAAAAAAACATTTTGTTATCGATTATGGGCCATCAACTATGGACTGTCAACCAATTAGGAGGTAAAAATGTCAAAAATTTATAGTATTCTGCTGACATCGTTGTTTTTAATGGTTGCTTTGTCTGCCGGAAACATTGTGTATGCAATCGGGCAAAACTCAATAGGGGTTGAAAACCAGACAGGGGTTGAAGTTACTGTATATAACAGCAATATTGGCCTTGTGAAGGACAAAAGACAGATAAAACTTCAAAAAGGCATCCAGGAACTAAAATTTATGGACGTGGCAGCACAGATTATGCCCACAAGCGTTAGCATTAAATCCCTTGGTGCCAAAGACGGTTTTAACGTTCTCGAACAAAACTACGAGTACGACCTTTTAAGCCCGGGGAAACTGCTCGATAAATATATAGGCAAAGAGATAAAACTCATAACGAAAAATCCATATACAGACAAAGAAGAAACAGTAAAGGCAACGCTCCTTTCGAACAACGAAGGAAAACCTGTTTATAAAATCGGCAATGAGATCACGTTTAATCACCCCGGCAGGGTAATCTTCCCCGAAGTTCCTGAAAGCCTCATATCCAAACCGACACTCGTCTGGCTAATAAACAATCAAGTATCTTCTTTGCATGAGGTTGAGGCCATCTATCTGACAGGAGGAATAAACTGGCGTGCAGACTACATAATCGTATTAAACGACAAAGACACATCAGCAAACGTTTCAGGATGGGTAACGATAGACAACAGAAGCGGTGGGACTTATAAAGATGCCTCACTTAAGCTTGTTGCAGGTGATATAAGCAGGGTAAGAGATGAAAGCAGGATGGAGATGGCGGCAGGTATGATGGCAATGCGAAAGACTGAACCGCAGTTCAAGGAAGACACATTTTTTGAATACCATATTTACACACTTGATAGAAAGGCTACTGTGAAGCAAAATCAGACAAAACAAATCGGTCTGCTACAAACCTCAAATGTTCCGGTAAAAAAACAATTCATCTATGAAGGACAAAGCTATTTTTTCCACAACTATTATGGTGAACCCTTTAAGAATGAAAAGGTAGCAGTTAATATTGAGATTGCAAACAAATCGGAGCATAACCTCGGCATACCTCTTCCAAAGGGGATTCTAAGGATGTATAAACACGATGCGGACGGAAGCCTTCAGTTTATTGGAGAAAATTCTATTCAGCATACCCCGAAAGATGAAAAGATCAACGTAACGATCGGTAATGCCTTTGATATTGTCGGGGAAAGAAAGCAGACGCAATGGGAAAAGGTGTCAAAAAACATAAACGAGGTCGCCTATGAGATCTCATTAAGAAATCACAAAGCAGAGGACATCGTTGTAAAGGTTGTAGAGCATCCATTTGCAGATTGGAAGGTGCTTGAATCATCTCATACCTATAAAAGGGAAGATTCAGCTACCCTATCGTTTGATGTGCCTGTAAAAAAGAACAAAGAGGCAAAACTTTCCTATAAATTACGGATAAAGTATTGATGAAAAAAACTGAAAGATAACTTGACATTTTAAGCCTTTTTCAGAGACCTCGAAAAACCACGGAGGTAATATATGAGAATGATAAAGAATAAAATTTCAATCCCGATTTTGTGCGGCCTAATACTTACCGGTCTTTATTCGTTTTCTGAAGGGGCCGATTGGCGGCTGTTTTATGCAACTGATTCAGGTTATAAGTATTTATACGATAAGGACAGCTTGGAGTCACCCGGTCAAGGCATCAAAAGGGTGTGGCAGAAGATCGTAAAAGATTTGGGGAAAGACGAAACTCAGGATCTGTTTAAGATGCATACTGAGATAAACTGTAAAACAAAATATTATGAGTTGTTATCCATTGTAGAATATGACGGCGATAGAGAAATGACCATAAGCTTCGAGGATTACAAAAGTAGACCCCCCACTGATGAGCTGCCTTTGGAGTCAAGGATAGGGGGTCTTTATGATAATATATGCCCCTGAACCGGGTTAATATTTTTCAGCGTTTTCAACCATCAGTCTCGCCAAAACCTTTGCAAACGCCGCAGGGTCTTTAGGTTTTGAACCCTCAAGAAGAAGGGCCTGATCATACAAAAGTCTCGTATAATCTTCCAAGTGTGGACTATTTTTGTCGTTTTCAAAAATCGTATTCATAGCCGCAAACAGTGGATGCGAAGGATTGATTTCAAGGACTCTCTTCCGCTGTGGCACATCCTGCCCCATAGCCTTAAGTAGTTTTTCCATCTGGGGGTCCATATCGCCTTCTTCAGCTACAAGACAACACACCGAATCTGTGAGTCTTCCAGAAAAACGTACATCTTTTACATCGTCCTTCAATATATCTTTTACGAGGTCAAGGAGTTTTTTATATTTCTTCTGTGTATCCTTCTTCTCGTCTTCTTCTGCCTTGTCAAGGTTTATATCACCCTTGCTGACAGACTTTAACCTTTTCCCCTTAAATTCAAAACCCGTAAAAACAAAATCATCTATTTCATCAAGGAATACAAGTACTTCAATGTCTTTGTCCTTGAATGCCTCCAGGTATGGAGATTTTAAAACCTCTTCAAAGGTTGCCCCTGTCGCATAATAAATCTCATTCTGTCCCTCCTTCATGCCGTCGATATAGTCCTGAAATGTCCTTAATTTGCCATCCTCTGATTTCGTAGATGGGAACAGCATAAGATCCGCTATGGTTTCGCGCCTTGTAAAATCAAAGTGGATACCTTCCTTCAAAATCCTCCCGAACTCTTTATAGACCTTGAGATAATTGTCATACTCGTCTTTTTTCATCTCAGCAAGCGTGTCAAGCACCTTTTTTGTAATATTTGTTTTGATTGTCTCCACCTGACGATTGTTCTGCAATATTTCCCTCGATACATTAAGAGGCAAATCTGATGAATCCACAACACCCTTAATAAATCTGAGATACTGGGGAATAAGCTCTTCGCAGTGGTCCATAATCTGTACCCTTTTAACATAAAGGACAGGGCCTATTGCATAATCCTTATAGAATATATTGAATGGCGCCTTAGATGGAATATACAGCAGGGCAGAAAACTCCGATGTGCCTTCTGCCTTGTAGTGGATTGCCTTTGCAGGTTCAATAAAATCATATGATATATGCTTATAGAACTCATTGTACTCTTCTTGCGTTACCTCTGATTTATCTTTAAGCCATATGGCCTTCATGGAATTTAAGGTTTCCTCTTCCCTTACCTTGACCTTTTCCCCCTTTTTTATGGTACTATCCTTTTCAATTTCAACTTCCATTACAATTGGATGCCCAATAAAATCCGAATATTTTTTTACAACACTTCGAATCTCCCATTCATCAAGATACCTTTTCTCATCTTCCATCAGGTGTAAAACTACTTCGGTACCCTTTGTTTCCTTATAAACATCTTCAACTGTATACGTCCCGTCACCGGTTGATTCCCATTTTACACCCATCTTGTCTTTTTGGCCGGCACCTCTTGATATAACGGTAATTTTGTCGGCTACCATAAAAGACGAATAAAAACCTACACCAAATTGACCAATCAACTCTGGATTGTCCTTAATATCCTTATTTTGAAGTGCTGCGAGAAATTCCTTCGTGCCGGAACGTGCGATAGTACCAAGGGCATCTATGATTTCATCCTTCGACATGCCTATTCCGTTGTCTGCCACAGTCAAGGTTCCTGTATCTTTATCCGGCGTCAATTTAATCCGCCAGTTTACGTCGCCCTCAAGTATGTCGCTGTTTGTCAACGACTCATACCTTGCCCTGTCGATAGCATCGGAGGCATTCGATATAAGTTCTCTTAAAAATACCTCTTTATGCGAATAAAGTGAATGAATCATAAGGTCAAGTAGTTGCTTTACTTCTGTTTTAAATTCTAATTTTTCCAAAGACATAAATCACACCTCAGGTTTTTTTGATTATTAAACGAAACTGGTATATATATAAGTACAAAATCACCTTAAGTCAACATATACAAATACTTAAGAGATATAATTTTAAGCCATGACAAACGATATTCCCATTAGAAGTGTGATATAATATCGGTATATTTGATTATACAAAGAGGTGTTTATAAATGAGAAAACACTTAATGTTTTGCTTTTTTTTCATATTATCTATGTGTTTTGTTGTAAATTATTCTCTTGCGAAAGACCCTTCTGAGACAACAATTTACAAAGAAAGGCCTCCAAACAACATCTCTAAAGAACCCGTGTTTCGTATTGAAACAGGCATGCATATCTCTTTGGCAAGAAGGATTGGTGTTGATGCAGAAAATCGCTTTATCGTGACCGGCTCCGACGATAAGACAGTGCGTGTCTGGGAGTTTTCAACAGGCAATCTCTTAAAAACGCTAAGACCTCCAATAGGTCCAGGCTATGAAGGCAACATATATTCAGCGGATATATCGCCTGACGGAAAAACCGTTGCATGCGGCGGTTGGACGATGGGAGGCGATATATTCCACAATATATACTTTTTTGACCGTGAAAGCGGTAGGATCAAAGGGCGTATTCCCGATATCATAAATGTAATAAGGCATATGAGGTATTCACGTGACGGCAAATACCTTGTAATTACGCTCGGCGGAAATAATGGATGCAGGGTCTTTCGTACATCGGACAACTCATCTGTAGGCGAGGACAAAAACTATGGCGCCGACAGTTACGGGGCTGATTTTGATAACAACAACCAACTTGTAACTACATCCTACGACGGATTTATCCGTCTTTATGATAAAAACTACAAACTCGTCTCAAAGGTTAAAGGAAATAGCGGGACAAAACCTTTTTTCGTAAGTTTTTCCCCAGATGGTTCAAGGGTAGCAATAGGATATCATGATTCTCGCAATATAGATGTATTTTCCGGTCAAGACCTGTCATATATGTATTCACCTGAAACAGGTTTTGTAGATAATGGCAATCTTGAGGTTGTAGCATGGTCAAAGGATGGAGAATATCTGTATGCAGGTGGAAGGTTTCAAACCGATGCCATGTTTCCGATATTTAAATGGTCAAGGGCAGGTAAGGGAAACCATTACAGGCTCGATGGAGTCAGAAGCAGCATACTTGATATCATTACATTAAAAAACGGAGGCATAGTTTACTCATCTGCTGAACCCTCTTTCGGTGCATATGATAAACACGATTCAAAAATAATGGCTAAACTTCCATACATTGCGGATTACCGGGGTAACAGGGAGGGGTTTTTCGTATCAAACAACGGGTTTACGATCCAGTTTGATTATGAAGTATCGGGCAAACAACCAGCATTTTTTTCAGTATCCGATCGTGCATTAAAAGACCTGTCACCTGATGTCTCTAAGGCGACCGCCATTGATATGAAAGCGACAATTATCGAGGCGGATGGGTTAAAGATCACAGACTGGGAGGACAACTATTATCCTAAACTTAATGGCAGGAACCTATCGATCAAGCCTTATGAATTCTCAAGAAGTGTTGCTATTTCACCGGACAAACAGTCGTTTCTCCTCGGTACAAGCTGGCACCTTCGTTACTATGACAGACAAGGCACAGAAAAGTGGAATGTTACGGCACCTGCAACACCCTGGATGATAAACATATCCGGCGATAGCAAGGTCGCAGTAATTGCATTCGGAGACGGGATAATCAGATGGTATCGCTTGAAGGACGGGAAAAACATCCTGAGCCTTTTCCCACACAACGATAGAAAGCGCTGGGTGCTCTGGACAACGTCCGGGTATTATGATGCATCGGCTGGGGCAGAGGAACTTATAGGATGGCACGTTAACAACAGCCCTGATATGGCTTCGGATTTTTTTTCTATATCACGATTTAGAAATACATACTACAGAACTGATATGATCGAGAAGGTCTTAGAAACGCTCGATGAAAAGGTAGCCATAAAGTTAGCCAATGAGGAATCAGGAAAGAAAAAACCAGAAGAAGATGTTTCTATAAAAAAGATACTCCCCCCTGTAGTCTCTATCACTTCGCCATCTGATGGCGTCACTGTATCGAGCAACACCATCGCCGTGAAATACACAGTACGTTCACCCTCAGGAGAGCCTGTCACGAATGTCAAGTTTCTCGTAAACGGGCGTCCTGTTTCAACAACAAGGGACATGGTCTTTGACCAGACAGGGGCGGAGTTGAAGGTTACTCAAGACGACATTGAAAAGAAAGGAAGTGAGACGCCTGTGCCCGCTGCCAAGAAAGAATCGGACAATGTAAGGCAGATAAGCGTCACAATTCCACCTGAGGACTCTCTGATATCGATCATTGCATCTAATAAATTCGCAATAAGTGAGCCCGCCACAATTAAAGTGAAATGGCAGGGGACAACACGTAAAGATGAATTCGTTCTCCTCCCAAAACTTTACATTCTCGCTATAGGTGTTGGCAAATACATAAATTTTCCGCCTGACAAACAACTTCAATATGCCGCCAAAGATGCCCGCGACTTTGTTGAAGAGATGAAAAAACAAAAGGGAAATCTATATAGGGATGTGTCGGTAAAACTTCTGATAGATGAAAACGCTACAAGGGATACAATAGTTGACGGTCTAGAGTGGATTCAGCGCGAAACAACTAACAAAGATGTTGCCATCATCTTCCTTTCAGGTCATGGTGTCAACGACAACACAGGGATCTATTATTTTGTCCCCTCAACATTCGATAAAAATAGCATAAAACGCACTGGTGTTCCTTATGCAGATATCAAGAATACCGTCGCCAATCTTGCAGGAAAAACACTTGTTTTCGTCGATACCTGTCACTCAGGAAATGTTATGGGCACAAGAAAGGCAATTGCAGACGTAACAAATATTGCCAATGAGCTTTCAAGTGCAGAAAACGGTGCTATAGTGTTTGCCTCATCCACAGGCAGACAGTTCTCTCTTGAAAGACCAGAATGGTCAAACGGCGCATTTACCAAAGCCCTGCTTGAGGGTTTAAGCGGTAAAGCCGATTACACAAAAAAGGGTAAGATAAGTATCAACATGCTCGATCTTTATCTATCGGAACGCGTTAAAGAACTCACTGAAGGACAGCAGACACCAACGACTACAAAACCACAGACCATTCAAGATTTTCCGATTGCAATTGTAAAATGATGTATTGGCTTTGAACAGAAAATTCCAATACTCTAAACACACAATTTGATTGCAAATTGATTCCATTACAAAAGTATCTTGACCATGTTTTTTTACACTTCTGTTTGGGTAGACCCTTTAATGAGTCTATTTCTTTTTAAAATAATCCTTTCCTTTTAGACAAAGGATTAGTAATATTTTATAAACTATGTTTGGTATCTCTAAGAAGTTTCTGCAGGTCATCATTATAATATTTCTAATTGTCGTAATAGGAACCATTGGTTTGAAATTAATTGGCGAAGGCAAGACGAGCATTCTCGACATATTGTATATGACAGCCACTTCGGTTATAACCGTTGGTTACGGTGATATAATAGGGTTCTACGACAAGCCTATGGAAAAACTCTTCGCCATTATATCTCTTTTTATAGGTGCTGGCTGTGCCATATCTTTTCATGGCTCTGGCTGTCTATTTTATCGAAGGCAAACTGAATGGAGGAGCTAATATGAAGATTGCGATATCAGGAAAGGGAGGTACAGGAAAGACAACGCTTGCAGGTGTTATGGCAAGGGTTTTAAGCGAAAGAGGCAACAATGTCCTTGCAATCGATGCTGACCCTGATTCCAACCTTGCAAGCGCTATTGGTTTTACAGGTGAAGAATTAAAGAATATTAGACCGCTTGCCCAGATGCAGGAATTTATCGAAGAAAGGACAGGCGCAAGAAAGGGTGAATATGGCTCTTTTTTCAAGTTAAATCCCAAGGTAGATGATATCCCTGAAATGTACTCACTTAAAAAAGACAACACCAAACTCGTAATACTTGGGAATATCTTTAAGGGGGGTGGAGGATGTTTCTGTGCAGAAAACGTTCTTTTAAAGAACCTCCTTTCGTATGTTTTTATAGAAAGAAATGAATACGTAATCGTTGATATGGAGGCAGGACTCGAACACCTCGGGAGAGGCTCGACTGCATATATTGACGCTTTCATAGTAATCGTGGAGCCAGGCTTAAGGAGTTTTCAGACGGCCTATCAGATAAAAAGGCTTGCGTCTGACCTCGGCATAAAAAACGTATACGTTGTCGGCAATAAAGTGACAAGCGAAAACGATGAATCTCTTATACGAGAACATCTAAATGGCATAGAACTCCTCGGTTTAATGAGGTACAACGAGAAGGTCATTGAAGCGGACAAACTGGGCGTATCTCCTTACGATATCGACATGGATATCAGATACGATGTAAAAACGATTGTTGACGCCCTGGAAAGGATAAAGGGTAGAGGGTAGAGGGTTAGCAGAAGACAGAAGTCAGAAGTCAGAAGTCAGATGACAGAGGGTTGGAAGGATAGAAGGTTGGAAGGCTGGAAGGTTAGCAGAAGACAGAAGTCAGAAGTCATAAGTCAGAGGTCAGATAACAGAGGGTTGGAGGGTTAGCTAAACCTCTACACATCTACACCTCTAAACTTCTAAACTTCTAAACCTCTAAACCTCTATACCTCTAACCTTCTAAAAAAGGGGTATTTAAAGAATTGAGAAAAGCACTGCTTCTCACAAATTTGATAATCTGGACGATATTCCTGTCTGTCATTGCACTTATCGTTTCTATCTTCGACAGCAGAGGCGAAAAGATACATGCGATTGGAAGATTCTGGGCAGGCTTGCACCTGAAGGCATGTGGAATCGATGTATCGATTAAAGGTCTGGAAAATATTAAGAAACCACCATACATATTTATGTGCAACCACCAGAGTGCGCTCGACATATATGCACTACTTTTTTCGCTTCCCCTCTCTTTTAAATGGATAGCTAAACGCCAATTATTTATGATACCATTTATAGGATGGGCAATGAAACGTGCAGGTTATATAAGCCTGGACAGGGAAAATCCGAGAGAGGCGTTAAAAGCCATGGGGGATGCGGCTCGCAAAATCAGGGAGGGACTGAACATCATTATATTTCCTGAAGGGACACGTAGTAAAGACGGCGTCTTATTACCCTTCAAAAAAGGGGGGTTTTCACTTGCGCTCCGTGCAGGGGTGCCAATAATGCCTGTTGGCATAATCGGTACAAATAAGCTTCAGCCAAAAGGCAGCTTCATTCCCAGACAAAAAGGGTTGATATCAATAAATATCGGCGCCGAGATAGATATAACAGATAAGGGAAAATCAGCAAAAACAATGATAATGAACGAAGTCAGATCTGAGATTGAAAGGCTTATTAATTAAAAGGCTTATAAATAGAGGGGCTTATAAATTGAAAGGCTTATTAATAAAAAGGCTTATTAATAGAGGGGAAACAAAATAGGTGTAAACATGTCTGGTGAATTGAAAAAGGAAATGCTCGGTATTGGCCTTGTCGGAGTTTTTTTGTTCCTTCTTGTGGCCTTAATCTCATACAATCCCCTCGACGTGTCATTAAGCACGGTTTCAACTGAACCGGTTAAGAACCTATGCGGCAAGGTCGGCTCATATATAGCGGATGCACTCGTTCAGCTTTTTGGCATGGCAAGTTATCTTTTGCCTGCCTATGCACTGCTTTTTTCAGCATTTTATATTCGAAAGAAAACACCGCAAAACCCCATTGTATTGGCATCCGGACTGATACTTCTGTTTCTGTCGATCGTTGTGTTGCTACAACTCATAGTGGGCAATTTTCATCTCAAGGGGATATTGATACCATTTACAGGTATGCTCGGGGTATTGCTTCAAAGGACGCTTGTGGGGCTTTTCAGTCATTTTGGAAGCTATCTCATTGCTGTCATGCTTTTTCTAATCTCGATCTTTCTCATCGTTCAAGCGCCCATTCTTTCCATTATCGAAAATGGCATAGCAAGAAAGAGATCTGTTGAAAAAAGAAAAGAGATTAAGGTGAAGGAGGATAAAAAGGAAGAACCGCCAAAACCTGTTGAGAAAAAACCTGTCCAAGAGTCTTTCGAATTTTTAAAAGAATTGGGTCCATACAGACTCCCACCCATTTCTCTGCTTGACCCCATCGAAAAAAGGGAATTAAAAATAGACAAAGAAAGTATACAGGCAAATGCAAGTATACTCGAGAAAAAATTAAAAGACTATGGGATTGAAGGCAGGGTTTCAGAGGTTAGTCCGGGACCGGTCATTACCATGTATGAGTTTGAACCTGCACCGGGCATAAAGGTCAGCAGGATTTCAAACCTTGAGGATGACCTTGCCATGGCCTTAAGTGCTGTTTCAATCCGCATTATAGCGCCCATCCCAGGTAAATCTGTTGTAGGCATAGAGGTGCCAAACAAGATAAGACAAACAGTATATTTCAGAGAAATCATTGAATCAAAGACCTTTGAATCATCACATTCATTTTTGACACTTGCGGTTGGAAAGACCATATCAGGTGAACCGTTTGTGGCCGAACTGGCAAAGATGCCGCATCTGCTTGTCGCCGGTTCAACAGGATCTGGCAAAAGCGTATCTTTAAACAGTATGATCTGTAGCATTTTGTTTAAGGCAACACCGACCAATGTAAAATTTCTTATGATAGACTTAAAGATGCTTGAACTTTCCTTCTATGACGGCATCCCGCATTTACTTCTACCTGTTGTAACGAATGCCAAGAATGCTAAGACATCGCTGCGCTGGCTTATTGACGAGATGGAAAGACGCTATACAATGATGTCTGAGCTTGGCGTAAGGAATATCGATAAGTACAATCAGAAGATGGTCAAGCAGGAACAGGATCCGATACCATACATTGTAGTGGTCATTGATGAGCTTGCAGATCTTATGATGACCTCCACAAAAGAGGTTGAGGAATACATTGCAAGGCTTGCGCAGATGGCAAGGGCATCTGGAATACACCTTATCCTCGCAACACAAAGACCATCCGTCGATGTACTGACAGGCATCATAAAGGCAAACTTCCCTGCACGTATATCCTGCAAGGTATTTTCAAAGGTGGATTCGAGAACCATCCTCGATACAAACGGGGCAGAGAGCCTGCTCGGCTATGGTGATATGTTATTCTTAAGCCCTGGGATCAGCCGACTCCAAAGGTTACATGGACCGTTTGTCTCTGAAGGTGAAATCAAGAGGATTGTTGAGTTTCTCAAGGGGCAGGGAACACCTACATACCATACCGAAATCCTTGAAGAACATGATGACGAACAAAACGGTAACGATGAAATAGACGATGAAAAATACAAAGAGGCAGTTGAGTTTGTGGTCGATAAGGGGGAGGCATCGATCAGTATGGTGCAAAGAAGGTTCAGGATAGGCTACAACAGGGCTGCCCGTATTGTGGAGAGAATGGAAAAAGAAGGCATTGTCGGGCCGTCCGATGGTGTAAAACCGAGAGAGGTATTAAAAAGGCAGTGAAAATACAGGCTGGAGAAGATATGCCATTAAAATATGGCAGGATGGGCAGAGAGAACATGTTTAAACAAGGACAAGGAGTGTCAAGAAGAGGTTCAGCAGTGTCAAATGTTCAATCGGTTGAGACAACAATGCGAAAAAGAGGAAATCATGAAACAAAAATACAAAGAAGTTGCACTGGTAGATATATACCGGCGTTCTTTCTTGCGATTCTACTTTCAGCCTTCTGCTGTCTACCAACTGTTATAAGGGCAGAAGATACCCCTTTCTCACTATTAAAAAATACATATATGCAAGTCAATACCTTGGAGGCCCGATTCCACCAGACAATATTTATCTCAAGCCTCAGAAGAGAAAGGGAGTTTGACGGAGAGTTCTATTATAAAAGACAGAAGGGCTTTCTGTGGCGGTACAAAACACCAAAGGTAAAATACTTTCTTTATGATGGGCGCTTTATATGGCAGGGCCAGGAAGACAAGACCTTTATAATAAAGGACAAGGTGAACAAAGAAAAAACGAGCGGAACCTTTCTCGATTTGATTGAAGATATTGCAAAGCTCGATGAAATCTTTGTCTTAAAGGAACACGCCAAGGCAGGAGACTTTGAAATACTTGAGCTTTTACCAAAAAGGGATAATACGGTTAAATCGGCAAGGGTCTGGATAGATAATCAAAATTTGGTTAGAAAGATACAACTTTATGAATTCACCGGAAATATAAATACAATAGAATTTTCTTCCATAAAACTAAACCGTTCGGTAGAGGATTCAAGATTCATTTTTAAACAGGAAACCGGGAAAGAAATAATTGAACGTTAAAAAAGGTCTCTAAAAGATGTCGTTATACAAAGATGAAGCAATAGTGCTCTTTAAGAGGGCATTCGGGGAATCTGACAAAATCATAAGACTCTTTACCCACAAATCGGGCAAGATTGCCGCTATTGCCAAGGGTGGAAGCAAAAGCCAGAAGAGGTTTATGAATACACTCGAGCTCTTTAACTGCATAAACGTGGAATATTTTGAAAAAACAGGAAAAGGCTTGGTGCGTCTGGAAAATGCATACATACTTGAAGCAAACCATGGTATTGAAGAAAACATCAAAAAGGTGTGTACCGCAGGTTTTTTTACTGAACTGGTAGATAGGCTTACAAAGGAAAGGGAAAGACACGACGAACTCTTCTATTTGCTGAAAGATATCTTAAAAACACTCAAACAAGCAGAGTTTAACTATACAGATATTGTTTATAACCACATGAAAATACTTGAAACCCTTGGTTTTATGCCAAACCTCACCGAATGCGTTTACTGCGGAAACAAAATGGATGTAGAAGAAAAGGTATGTTTTTCAAGCGAAAAAGGCGGTGTTTTATGCAGGGCTTGTTCTTCAGCACTGCCACATAAAACTTATAACGAAGGCGTAATAGAAAGGATCTTGTTATTTTGTAAAGGGAGAGGGGAGAGGGACTATAGATTAACTGACAGGGTAATGGATGAGGGTATATCATCAAAAAAGGAATCAAAGGGTTATGTATTTTTAGAAAGACAAATACAGGATATCATGGAAGGTTTCATGTCATACCATCTCGATGTGGAACTGAGGTCATACAGACTTTTGAAACGCTACGTTTTCAAACAATAGGTCAACCATGGACTACTGTTCATGATTTGTTTGTATTGAAAATTACATCGGTTGCATATAGTAAAATCAATAGAAAAAGGCATTATTTTATGTTATACAGAAACAGGAGACAATGATATGTATTTTCAAGACCTTATATTTGCATTACAGCAGTTTTGGGCTGCCAAAGGTTGTATAGTTCAACAACCCTATGATATGGAAGTCGGAGCAGGTACATTTCATCCCGCAACATTTTTACGGTCATTGGGTCCTGAGCCCTGGAATACCGCATACGTTCAGCCGTCGAGAAGGCCGACAGATGGAAGGTATGGGGAAAATCCGAACCGTCTTCAGCACTATTATCAGTTTCAGGTAATCATGAAACCCTCGCCCAAGGATATTCAGGAAATATACATCGATAGCCTAAGAAATTTCGGCATAGATACATCGTACCACGATATCAGATTTGTTGAGGATGATTGGGAATCCCCAACGCTTGGTGCATGGGGACTTGGCTGGGAGGTGTGGCTTGATGGTATGGAGATTACCCAGTTTACTTACTTTCAGCAGGTTGGAGGGATAAACCTTTATCCCATCAGCGTCGAGATTACCTATGGCATCGAAAGGATAGCGATGTATCTCCAGGATATCGACAACGTATACAATATAAAGTGGAATGAGCACATTCTTTACGGGGATGTTTTTCTTGAACCAGAAAGGGAATTTTCAACATATAATTTCGAAGAATCCGATCCTAACATGCTGAAGCAATTTTTCGATATGTTTGAGCACGAGGGCGAAAAGCTTGCCAAGAACAGGGGGCTTATCTTTCCTTCCTATGACTATTGTCTGAAATGCTCGCACGTTTTCAACCTGCTTGATGCAAGGGGCGCTATAAGCGTAACAGAACGGGCAAACTATATAGGTCGGGTCAGAAATCTCGCAAAGCTATGTGCTGAACTTTATGTGAAAAAAAGGGAAGAAATGGGGTTTCCCCTTTTGAAACAACAGGTTTAATATATACTGCTTTTTTTAAAACTTTGAACTTTGAACATATAACAAGAACAAATTACGGGGTAGATTCGTTGAAAACACTTTTAGTTGAAATTGGAACAGAGGAGATTCCAGCCCGTTTTATCGAACCGGCGAAGGAAGGTCTCCTTAAATTATTTCAAGATGGGCTTAACAGTCTCAGAATCAAATACGGCAACATAGAAATACAATCAACACCCAGAAGGACTGCTGTTTTTGTTTATAACATAGCAGATAAGCAGGAAGAAATCATTATAACAAAATTCGGTCCACCATACAATAGGGCATTCGATGCATCGGGGAATCCGACAAAGGCAATGACAGGGTTTGCCAAATCTCAGGGTGTTGAGGTTGATGAACTCAAAAAAGGCGTAAAGGACGGGATCGAGTTTGTCACGGTTGAAAAGGTGGATAGAGGAAAGGCCGTTGAAGAGATACTGGCAGGTCTTCTACACGACGTAATTTCAAAAATACCTTTCCAGAAAAGGATGAAGTGGGGGAACGAAAACTTCGAATTTGCCAGACCCATCCAGTGGATTCTCGCCATATTGAACGAAACCCCGATTGTTTTCACGATTGCTGATGTAAAAAGCGGTAATATCACATATGGACACAGGTTCCTCTCAAAAGGCCCTTTCGTCGTTGAAAGCCCCTCCCTGTATATCGACACACTCAGAGAAAACCACATCATTGTAAACGAGCAGGAGAGGATGGACATCATTCTCAAGGGCATAAACGCAATCGAAGAAAAGATGGGCGGCAGGGCAATACGGGACAACGACCTTATCAAAGAGATATTGTATATCACAGAGTGTCCCTATCCTCTGCTTGGCAGTTTCGATGAGACATTCCTCGAAATACCCAAAGAGGTACTTGTAAATGTAATGAAAAGCCATCAGCGTTACATACCTGTTGAAGATAAAAATGGTAACCTCCTTCCTTACTTCATATTTTTTGCCAATACGATACCATCTGACGATAAAAACGTTATAAGGGGAAATGAAAAGGTTTTAAGGGCGCGGCTTGCAGATGCGCGTTTTTTCTTTGAAGAGGATAAAAAGATAAAACTCTCTGATCTGTATGATAGGCTTTCTTCAATCGTTTTTCATATCAAACTCGGGTCATTAAAACAAAAGATGGTCAGGGTATTGAAGGTAGCGCTTTGTCTTTCGGATCTATTGCGTCTCGACAATACAGAACACATAGAAAAAACTGTAAGAACGATGAAGGTTGATCTTCTTACGCATATGGTTGGAGAGTTTCCTGAGCTTCAGGGCATAATGGGAAGAATCTATGCGCTGCACAATGGTGAGGACGAGGAAGTAGCATATGCCATCGAAGAGCATTATCTGCCAAGCAGTGGAAACGGGGCGCTTCCTCAATCATTGCTTGGTGCAATTGTAAGCATTTCTGACAAGATCGATTCGATTATCTCATTTTTTTCCGTTGGAATCATGCCAACAGGAAACCTTGACCCTTTTGCATTAAGAAGGCAAACCCTTGGTATCATAAAGATTGCCATTGATAAAAAGCTCCATTTTTCAATGGATGAACTCATAAAGATTGCATATGAAAGCGGCGAAGAGATACAAAAAAGAAAGGCCTTTGAAGAAACAAAAGATGCATTTCTCGATTTTCTTACCACCCGTTTTAAATTCGCCATGATAGATGAGGGTCATAACCAGGAATTTGTTGAGAGTGTGTTGCCTTTTGTTTCAAAGGATATATACGATGGTTATCTCAGGCTTGTTACGCTTGAAACACAAAAATCCATAGAGGACTTCAAGAGGCTGATGATAGGCTTTAAGCGTGCGTACAACATCACAAAGGCTCTTGATATAGATATGAAGACAGACAACGCTCTGTTTCAAAAGGATGAAGAAGGGGCACTCTTTGCCCTCTATGAATCCAAAAAAGATGAGTTTTTTTCATTAATCAATATGCGTCAATATGACAGTGCGCTATCCATCCTTGTTGGTTTCAAAGAATCTATAGACAACTATTTTGATAGTGTCTTTGTTATGGAAAAGGATGAGTCTATAAAAAACAACAGGCTTTCACTTTTGAAGAAGATAAAAGATATGTTTTTGACATATGGAGATTTTTCAAAAATCAGAATAGAGTGAGGAGGAACAGATGGCAAAGACAAAATGGGTGTATTTCTTTGGTGGTAAGAAAGCGGAGGCAGGCGAGAAATTAAGAAATCTCGTTGGTGGAAAGGGTGCTGGTCTTGCTGATATGGTAAACCTTGGCATACCGGTTCCTCCGGGTTTTACCATAACGACCGAAGCATGTGTATATTTTTACCAAAATAACATGGCCTTTCCTGAAGGGCTCAAAGAACAGGTAATAGAAAACATGAAGAAGGTCGAAAAGGTTATGGGCATGGGTTTTGGTGACCAAAAAAATCCTTTGCTCTTTTCTGTCCGTTCCGGTGCAAGGGTCAGTATGCCAGGCATGATGGATACCGTACTGAACCTCGGCTTGAACGATAAGACAGTAAAAGGACTTGCTACGCTCACAGGAAATGAACGCTTTGCATACGACTGTTACAGGAGGTTTGTGCAGATGTATGGCGATGTTGTTCTTGGGCTCAAGCCTAAGGAAAAGGATGAGCGCGACCCCTTTGAAGAGATTATTGAAGCAAAGAAAAAGGAGAAGAAGGTTGAATTTGATACAGATCTGACAGTGGATGACCTGAAAGACCTTGTAGCTCTCTTCAAAAAGCTTATAAAAACAAGATTAAAGGTAAGTTTTCCTGAGGATCCCTGGGAACAATTATGGGGGGCAATCGGAGCGGTTTTTAACTCATGGAACACCGAGAGGGCAATCGCATACAGGGAATTGAACAACATTCCAGACACCTGGGGCACTGCCGTGAACATACAGTGCATGGTATTCGGCAATATGGGCGAAGGCTCAGGCACAGGTGTGGCATTTACAAGAAACCCGGCGACAGGTGAAAACGCATTCTATGGTGAATACCTCCTAAATGCTCAGGGTGAAGACGTTGTGGCAGGTATCCGCACCCCACTCCCAATAAATAAAAAACAAAAAACCGACAAGTCTGTAAAATCGCTCGAAGAGGTAATGCCTGACATATATAAACAACTTCTGGAAATCAGAGAGAAGCTTGAAGAGAATTACCGCGAGATGCAGGACGTTGAGTTCACCATTCAAAGAGGGAAACTCTGGATGCTACAGACAAGAAATGGCAAGAGGACTGCGTTTGCTGAATTCAAGATCGCAATCGATATGGTCAAGGAAGGTTTGATTACAAAAGAAGAGGCCTTGATGCGGGTAAAACCTGATCAGTTGAACCAATTGATGAGACCCATATTCGACCCAAAAGATAAAGAAAAATCACTGAAGGCAGGTAATATGGTCGCCAAAGGATTAAATGCCGGTCCTGGTGCTGCAACAGGTAAGGTCGTTTTCAATGCGCAGGATGCCGAGGCTTGGGCGGGACGCGACGAACAGGTAATCCTTGTTAGAATAGAGACATCGCCAGAAGACCTGCGCGGCATGAACGCTGCCCAGGGCATACTTACATCCACAGGTGGAGTATCAAGCCATGCCGCACTTGTTGCAAGACAGATGGGGAAGGTTTGTGTCGCAGGATGCGGTGAGCTCGATATCGATTACAAAAAGAAGACAATAAAGATCAAAGGAAAGACAATAAAGGAAGGCGACTATATTTCCATCGATGGCACGACAGGCGAGGTTTTTGCTGGCCAGATAAAGACGATACCTTCCGAGATACTTAGGGTTCTTGTTGACAAAACCTTGAAGCCAAAGGATTCACCCATCTATAAGGATTTTGAACTGCTCATGAAGTGGGCGGACAGTGTGAGGAAGCTTGGCATAAGAACAAATGCCGATGAGCCAAAACAGGCCGAGATCGCCGTTGCCTTCGGGGCTGAAGGTATAGGTCTTTGCAGAACAGAACATATGTTCTTTGAAGGCGAGCGTATCGATGCAGTCAGAGAAATGATAGTGGCAGACAGTCTCGAGGGAAGAAAAAAGGCGCTCAACAAAATCCTACCCATGCAGAAGGAAGACTTTATAGGTCTTTTTAAGGTTATGAACGGCCGTCCAGTAACAATCAGGACCCTTGACCCTCCACTTCATGAATTTCTACCCCATACGGAACAAGATATAAAGGCGCTTGCAAAGAAAAGTGGCACATCATATGAGGCACTTACCGCAAAGATTCAGAGCTTGCACGAGGCAAACCCCATGCTTGGACATAGGGGGTGCAGGCTTGGGATTGTGTATCCGGAGATTACAGAGATGCAGGCAAGGGCAATTTTTGAGGCAGCATGCGAGGTAAAAAAATCTGGCATCAATGTTAAACCAGAGGTAATGATACCTCTCGTTGGCTTTGCAAACGAACTTAAATTGCAAAAAGAGGTTGTCGAAAAAGTGGCGAAAGAAGTGATTAAAAAGTCCGGAGTTCAGATAGATTACATGGTTGGCACCATGATAGAAATACCGAGGGCTACTATCACCGCCGATGAGATTGCTGAGACCGCAGAGTTTTTCTCTTTTGGCACCAATGACCTTACCCAGACTACAATGGGTATGAGCAGGGACGATGCGGTGAAATTCTTGCGATACTACATTGACAACGATATACTGCCGTATGATCCATTCCAGAGAATTGATGAGGAAGGCGTTGGAAAACTTATGAAAATAGGCGTTGAACTTGGTCGCAAGACCCGCAAAAACCTCAAGATAGGCATTTGCGGTGAGCATGGTGGCGAACCAAATTCAGTAGAGTTCTGTCACAAGATCGGTCTTGACTATGTGAGTTGCTCACCCTATAGGGTCACTGTGGCTAAACTTGCCGCAGCAAGGGCAGCAATTAAAGACAAACAATAGGAACTGTATGGAAGGGGGCGCAAAAAAGATACTTCTACACATCTGCTGCGCCCCCTGCAGCATATATACATTAAAAAAGCTGAGGGCAGAGGGTGCTTTTGTATCCGGCTATTTCTATAACCCCAATATCCACCCTTACACGGAATTTCTCAAAAGACTGCAAACTCTCGAAAATTACTCAAAAATATCGCTTCTTCCCCTTATCGTTGATAAAAGCTATAACCTGGAAACATTCTTGAAGGGCATCCTCGAATACGGTAAGGATAGATGTCTTTTCTGTTACAGGACAAGGCTTGAGAAGGTCTTTCAAAAAGGTTCGGATGAGGGCTTTGATGCGGTTACTACAACACTTCTTTACAGCAAATATCAGCGACACGACGATATCAAGGCGATCGGGGAAGAACTCTCCAATAAATACAACATAGATTTCCTGTATGAGGATTTTAGAAAGGGATGGAAAGTAGGCGTTGAGGAATCAAAGACAATAAACATGTATAGACAACAATACTGTGGTTGTATATTGAGTGAAAGGGAGAGGTTTGAGAAAACATAATGCCAGCAATAGGTAAGTCGTTTATCATTATCGGTATCATCATGATTATTGTCGGACTCGGGTTCATGTTTGGCGATAAAATCCCCTATATCGGCAAACTGCCAGGCGACATCTCTATAAAACGTGAAAACTTTAGCTTCTATTTTCCTATAACCACAAGCATTATCCTGAGCATTATATTGACCATACTATTTTCACTTTTTAAAAAATAATGGAGCTATCTTTTTCATCACAGCCATATCTGTGATGAGTTCAACGCTTTTGTCTTTCGCCTTTGTTTCCTGAAATATAAAATATACGATGCATCTACAAGTAGTGTGATTAGTTTCATCGCCCCTCCACAATATTTAGTTTCACGTTATCTCTTTTGCCTTTCATTTCATTCTTTCTTTTCGCAATACACGTTTCGCATCTCTCAAAACCTTTTTTTGACAGAAACCCATATATATGCTAATTTTTTAACATTATAGAAGGTAAAGGTACATAAACCATGGCCAAAATAATAAATGCAATTTTTGAAGATGGCGTATTTAAACCTTTGGAAGAAATTGATATAAAAGAACACGAAAAGGTTATGATAAGAATTGTTAAAACCGATGATTGGCAGCATCGCTTTGATGAGATTATAAAAAAGATACACAGCAAAACAGCTCAGTATAGCTATGATGAGATTGAAGCAGATATTTCCCAGGCAGTACGAGAAGTAAGACAGGAAAAAGGTAGTGACAAGAGTTGTTATTGATACAAATGTCTGGGTATCATCAATCATCAATCCTTTTGGTTTTCCGGCACAATTAAGAAAATGTTTTGAAAATGGTCTTTTTGTCGTACTAATCTCAGAAGCCATGCTTGAAGAACTTGCAGAGGTGCTTAATCGTCCAAGAATAAGGGACAAATATGGAATTAACAAAAACGATATTGAACAACTCCTCCTGCTGATAGAAGAATGATCAGAGAATGTTTTACTCGAAGGAGATGTCAGCATTTGTCGTGACTTGGATGATAACTTTGTTATTGAAACAGCAATAAAAGGCAAAGCCGACTTTCTTGTCTCAAGAGATGATGATATAAAGTTCGATAGGAATGTTTCCACTCTTCTTTTACAGTATAAAGTAACCACTATTTCTGTTGCCAATTTATTAAATTTTTTAGGGCAATAACCTTCACCCCCCCCCTTTTTTTTTGAGAATGAATGACGCCGTCCCCCTATCAGCACCTTTATCAACTTTCATTTCAGCACCCTCATAGCATTCAACCCACATTTGTCATTAGAACTTCTCCAATGACAGAACAACCGGATAGCTAAAGAGTTGTGACCTCTCCCATAATCCCATGAACCAGCTTCTTCGTTTCATGGCAAGGGCAAGTTTTAGTATCTTC
>Ga0302240_1000758_pt1 | contig 30144 bp, 25 predicted proteins | sample AAG_UR_His_MG_FD_193538 | JGI IMG/M metagenome (GOLD analysis project Ga0302240, IMG submission 193538) | Enriched activated sludge microbial communities from anaerobic digester in WTTP, New Holstein, Wisconsin, United States - AAG_UR_His | ecosystem: Engineered > Bioreactor > Anaerobic >... | reverse complement strand
CGCGGCGGTAGCTGGAATAAGGATGCCCATCAATCCAGGTCAGCCAATCGGAGTAGTATCTGGCCAGGAAGTAGAAGTCATTCCCTGGGATTTCGTATTGCCAAAACACAGTAAAAAGGAATTTTTTAAAAAATATTGAATTTAGAATGAAATTTTGTAATTTACTATAGAAATTTTGATTATTGTTAAATTAATAGTTTTAGTAAAAATAAATAAGTCTATCAGCATCCAGCTATTAGCAATCAGCTCAGAAAATAAAACTGAAAGCTGAAAGCTAATAATAACTTGAAAGAGATGAATTATGAAGAAAAAAGGTGTTTATGCCGGCAGTTTTGACCCTTTAACAAATGGCCATATGTGGATGATCCGGGAAGGTTCTCTTTTATTTGATGAATTCATTGTAGTAATAGGTACAAATCCTGAAAAAACCTATACCTTCACACCTGAAGAAAGATTTAATCTTCTTCAGAAGAGTATAAAAGGAATAAAAAATGTTCAGATTGATTTTATGGAGAATCGCTTTTTAGTTAAATATGCCGAATCAGTAGAAGCTAATTATATATTGAGAGGTATAAGATCTGAAAATGATTATTTCTTTGAAAGAGTAATGAGGAATATAAATGGAGATATGAACAACCAGATAAATACTATATTTCTTATGCCTCCAAGAGAAATAGCTGAAGTAAGTTCCAGTATGATAAAAGGTCTTATAGGCCCCGATGGATGGCAGGAGGTTATTAAAAAATATGTACCAGAACCGGTTTATAAATTATTTATAAAGAGATTCGGGAAATCTTAATGATAATATAATATGACTCCTTCTTCCCCTACGGCCCAACCTGTATCAGGAGCTATAAAATATATATCATGAAGATTTATTATAGAAGGACTATTTCCCTGTATCCAGTCATTGCCATTATAATGTAAAATAGTTCCTCTGTCTCCAACAATCCAGCCATTATCATCTGATATCATACATATAGAGTTAAGATTTTCTTTAACAGGACTTACATAACTCACCCAGGCACGGCCATTATAGTGTATTATAGTGCCAAAGGCACCTACAGCCCATCCATTATTTTCAGATGCAAAATCCATGGAATAAAGGACAGAACCTGTAGGACTTGTGAGTGAAACCCACTGTTTATTATGATATTCCAATATAGTACCATTTTGTCCCATAGCCCATCCCTTCTCAGGAGATATGAAATGAATGGCATATAATGTATCAAATACAGATAGTGTATTTTCTTTTCTCCAGGAGATATCCTTAACAGTCCAGTCAAAATAGTGAATAATTCTACCTGTTGACCCTACTGCCCATCCATCTGTGGGACTGAGGAAAAATACATCATTTAAATCATCTCTTGTAAGAGCATCAGCAACTCTTTCCCAGGATTTACCATTAAAATAAATAATACTTCCTCCACCTCCCACTGCCCAACCTTCACCGGAAGGTAAAAAACAGATATCCCCTATCCAGCTACAATTAACATCTTTTTCTACACCTTCCCAGAGTTTTCCATTAAAATGAAAGAAATTTCCCTGACCGGTTTTCTCAATAAGCCATCCGTCTCTGGGTGAGCGAAGAGCAATAGCTTTTAAAAAAGTATTTGTTGGAGATGGATATAAATTCCAGCTTGGAATTATAGTAAAAGGATGTTCACCATTTGTAAGGGGTGTTATAATTTTCAATTTTCCACTGGAAGAGCCGAGGGAAATAGCTACAATTATCTTAACATCAGACCAGGAGATAACAGTAGCCTCAGTCTCTCCAAATAAAACTGTTCCCCTTTCATCGCCAAATCCTTTTCCTGTAATTACTACACTGTCTCCTACTTTTCCTTTATTCGGATTAACATCTGTAATGTCAACCCTGGGAATTAGAGGTTGAGAATAAGGGGTACCAGTTAACAATATAGATATAAGAATTATAGAAAAAGATAATAATATTTTTGATAACATAATCTTTACTCTTATGGCTGAGATGTGGCCCCCAGATCAGCTCCATCGTTATCTATTAATTGTATTGCTTCTCCGCCATTTGCATCCATTACATATATATCCATAGTACTATTTTTACGATTGGAGGAAAAAAATAATTTTTTACCATCTATTGACCAGGATGGTAGGAAATCATAAGCAGGATCATTTGTTAATCGTGTCTGTCCTGTTCCATCAGAGCGCATTATATATATATCAGGGTTTGAACTCTCTTCAAAACCCCAGTAGGCAATTTTATTTCCATCAGGTGACCAGCAGGGCCCCCTCTCGTCAAAGGTATTTGTAGTAAGAGCTTTAACCTCACCTCCTGTAGAATTCATAATATAAATATCATAATTACCATTCCAATTAGATTCAAATGCAATTTTGGTGCCATCAGGAGAATAGTCAGGATTTCTATTATCATAGGCATCTTCAAGAAGTTGTTGCTCTATACCGGTTTGTAGATTTTTTGTAAATATACCATATCTTTCAGAAGAACCACTTTTAGACATAAAAACTATGCTTGTACCATCAGGCGCCCAGGAAGGTGAACAATCGTCATATTCATTATCTGTCAATCTTGTAACTTCACCTGTATCCATATCCATAATGTATAGTTCAAAGGTAGGAGAGTCTTTAGTAGATTCAAATACAATTCTTTTCCCATCTGCTGACCAGTCTGGTGAACGTGTATATGCATTATACGAAGTTAATTGTTGAGGTTTTGTTCCGTTTAAATTCATTATATAAATTTCCATATGGCCTGTTCTATCAGAGTAAAATAAAATTTTTTTGTCTGTATCTATCTTAATGGCTTCAGCGGGCAATTGGGATGGAGTAGAAAATCTTGGAGTAGGTATAGGAGATAAATGTTTACTACCTTTATTATTACTGCAACCAGATAAACAAAAAAATATTATAAATACTAATAATAGAAAATACTTTATTATAAAACTTTTCATCATACTTTATCACTTTTCATCATCTCAAGATCTCTAATCAGGTATCTTACTATACCTAAGATGGTTATTTCTCTGTGACGTTCTTCATAAAAATTAAATATAGCTTCTTTTCTATTCAAACCTGCCATTAATTTTCCTTCTAAACCAGAAAAGATGTGTCTTACTAAACAGTTTTTCTCTTTTGCGTCATAGAAGAGACAGAGCTGACCTTCTATTTCCAGAGTATCTTTCTTTTTTATTAAGAGCCTGTCACATTTAATAACAACTGGTTCTATGTCAGATTGTTCTACTAAAACGACTACTTCTATATCCTGAAAGAAATCTCCTGGCAAATAAACATAACCTTCTATTCTACCATCATAGAAGAAATCTTCTCCTGCCTTAACTGAAAGAGGAAATATGGGTAATCTCTTCATATTTTTATTCTGATCCGAAGTATGAGGAATATTTATACTCTTATATATTCTATCAAGTTTCTCCTGAAGTTTCTCAAATTTTTCCTCAAGATAATCATCTTCCTTTATTGAAGTGGGATTAATTTCTATTCTATCTCCTTTAAAATAGTCTAACGGTTTTCCTAATGTCTTAGATAAAGTAAATAAAGCCTCATTACCCGGATAATGTTTCCCTCCCTCTATCTTTCTCAATAACTCTTCCGAATAACACATCTCCATAGCCAGATCAGTTATGGTATAACCTCTTTCAAGACGAGCCTTTTGTACTTTATCACCTAAAATTGACGTTTCAAAATTTTTCTCTGAAATTTTTTTCCCCTCATCCATAACTGGTTGACTTGTTTTAAGATATTGTTGTACCTGTTGTTGAAAATCAGAAGGTAATTTTCCGGCTTTTTCAAGCATTTCGAATTCATTTATTTCCAGAGATCTTGCCAGTTTCCGTAAAGTTTCTTCAGGTGGGATACCTCTTTTACCGGAAAGTATTTGAGATAAATAAGAATTAGAAATACCTGACTTGATTTCTACCTGAGTGAGAGTTAATTGATTCTTATCTATAAGTTCTCGTAAATATCTTCTGAACTCTTCTTCCGGGGTAATCTGAGCTTTACCTGCTCTTTCAAGCATTTCTTCTTCTGAAACACTCAGAATTTTTGAAAGTTTTCTTAATGTTATTTCATTAGGCATTCTCTTACCGGAAAGAACCTGGGACATATAAGTGCTTGGTATATTACTTCTCATCTCGATTTGAGAAAGAGTCATTTGATGACGTGCTATTAAATCCCGTAAATAAGTTCTAAAATCCATATATAGACCCTCATTAACTAATCAGGATGCAATTAATTACCTGCTCAATCTCATGTTTTTTCATTACATGTTATTTTTTAGTTATTATAGTTAGTTTCATAACAATCTATAATTTATTCATCGTGAAACGTGAATTGTGAAAAGTTAAACGATTTTTTCTTTTCACCTTTCACTTATTTATTTATAGCAAGTTATGAAATACACTATAATATTGGTTGACTGTAGCAAGAAATTTTTTGTTTCTTAATATTTCTTCAATATTAAAAGATTTTTCCCTGCTTTTACAATTATAAAAATTTTTATAAAAATTTTTCAAAAACCCCTTTACATTTGCAAGAATATATGATAATATATTTACAATAACAAGAGCATCTTCACAAAGTCCGCGAGAAAATCCCTTACTATAAGGGTTTTTTCTATAATTAGAGATTTTTTAAAAATTAAATATTAATAAAAGGCTTGTCGATGTCTAGTAAAAAAAGAGCTAGCCCCCGCAAAACGACAACCTAGCTCTCCTGCTGGTTTCAACTAGACAAGTCGAAAAGCCTTTTTCTTGTGATTATTTTTTTTAAATATATATCTTGCATTAGTAAGACAGTGGTTTTTTGAGAAGTTTCTTCTCATATGAACTTGAATATTTTAGAACCTACAAAAAATTATAGAAATTTTTAGGAGGTCTGATTTATGGAGAAAACTTTACTTAAAGAACATTCTGCGGTAAAAGATATTTTTGATAAAAGTATATCAGAAAGCCAGATAATATTAGTAGACCTGGAAAAAGTAGAAAGAATTTTAAATAGTTTAAATAGCGATTCCTTTAGAAAAGATCTTTACCCTTATATTCTTATAAATTCAGAAGAAAATTTTTATACTGAGAAATCGAAAATAGTAAAAGAAAGTCACCTTAAAAAGCTCATCTCAATATTCGGAGAAAAAAAATTTACTTTATCACATAACTCAATCCATAATGTTTTACCTTACCTTTTCGAAAACAATACTTATAATAATAAGAACAAAGTAAAAGATAAATTAATTAAACTGTTTTCTTTTGCACGTTCTTCTGCTTTTTCTTTAGGAGATTTTACTGTCAATCCATTTTATGAAAAAAATAAGTTCTTTGGATGGCTTACAAAAGAAGAAGTGGAAGAGAATTTTATGAAAATATTAGAAGAACTGACAGATATACATGAGAGATTTACTCTTGAAAAAAAAGGTGAACTTTCTCCTGAGTTGACTGTAAACATAATGGAGTATCTTTGTCCGGGGAATAAACTCAAAAATTATAAGGAAATAGCAAGTCAATGTGAAGAAATGATAAGAATTTTATTTTATTCTTTGAGAAGAGCCCATGAGTTTAAATTAGATATAGTAGCAATGGAAAATGAGATATTGTAATTTCGGATTTATTTACAATATATAAATCTGGTACTTGCTAGAGCAAGAGATAAATATAAAGTTTATTGTTGTAAAAAGGTAGAAATTTTACTAATATTTCTACCACAACTTCCTTCAGGAAGATGTAATTTAAAATTCCTTCCTTACTTGTTGTGATGTAAGGGGCACAACAAAGTAAGAGGATTTTTTTTTTTATTGAAGAAATACTTTGAATGTTTAAAGAAAGAGAAGAAGAATTAGAACTTGTTAAAGCCATTAAAAAAAATGACGAAGAGGAATGGAAGAAATTTGTTGCAAATTATAGCAAATTGATTTTTAATGCTATTCGTCAATGGTGCCAGCCTTACTGCCATAAATCACATAGTAATTATATGTGTCCCTGGGATATTTCTTCTTCTTCATCTTTTGTTAATCAGAAAGAGATCTGTAATGAAGTAATGGATATGTATCTCTTTTCCCTTGAGGAACTTCGGAAACGTATTGTGAAATTTCGTGGAGAAAGTCGTCTTTCCACATTTATTGTAGCCAGTATGAAGTATATAAAACTGGATTATTTCAGGCAGAAATATGGACGATTACAACTTCCACTTGTAATAAAAAAAAGCACACAAAAAACACAGGAAATTTACAAACTTCTCTGCAGGGGTAAAGAACAAGAGTATATAGCAGGTCAATTAAATATTCCTGTATATGAGGTAAATAACATTGAAAAAGACATAAGACAGAAGCTCAGAGAAAAAAATCAGGAATGGGAACACCTGGATGGATGGATTGCTATGAAACAGGATCCACAGCCATTAATTATAGAAAATGAAAATGATATTATAGATCAAACCCCTGTTTATTCGGATATTACACCGGAAGAAAGAGAAATAGCTTTATGTATTAAGAATGCTCTAAAGGAACTGCCTCCGGTTCAACAAAGAATTCTTCAATTGCGATTTCAGAAGAGATTAACAGTATCACATATAGAATCAATGTTAGAGAAATTGAGTTTTTTAAACCTTACCAACCAGAAACAGATATATAAAGAAATAGACGAATCACTTATGTCCATAGCCAGATATGTTAAAGCTTATTATAATCTTAAAGGAGACATATCAGGTGAAGTAAAAAAATGTGTAAAAGAATTAGTAGAAAAATTAATGTTATTATCAGAAGAAGAACCCGGTTTATCCGCCTAAATACATTTGGAGAGAAATGGTGAAGTTCCTTCGAGGCAGGCAGGTTGAAAGATATAAAGATAATAATGGTAAATTTTAAAACATATGTTTTACGATTAGAGGGGATATTGGTATGGAACTAACAAAAATATTTGCTGCAAGTTTTAAAGACTTATATAGTGGCAATGAAAATTGTCCTGATATAGAAGCAATATGTGCTTATCTGGATAATTCTCTACCCTTTAATTCCAGAAAGACTATAGAAAACCATCTGGCTCTTTGTACCCAGTGTTTTAGTGAATATATAGATATTTCCAGAGAATTAGATAATATAAAAGATTTGGAAAATATAAATCCAGGGTGTTTGAGAAATAAAGTCTCTTATAAAAATTATTTGTCTATGTTGTATTGTTTAATTTCATATATTCTGAATAGTTTTAAAAAATACTACTGGCTTTCCTGGGGCAGTGGTTTCGCTTTCGGTATAGCAGTAACAATTATCCTGGTTATTTATGGACCTTTAATATATATGAAAAGTCACGTAAAAAGCCTTATATCCTATCCTACAAAAAAAACTATCTCATTTCAGATAAACCATATAAAAAATCCAGATCCTAATTCTTTTCCAGTACATTATATTTCAACAAATATACCGGATATGTTGAGTGCTCATAAACATTATCAAAATGGAGAAAATCTTCTTTCTCTTTCCAAAAAGGAAGAAGCTAGAGATGAATTTATTCAGGCTATTAAAAGTAATCCTGATTATGCAGAAGCTCACTGGCACCTTGCTATAATTTACGAGGAAGAACATAATTATAATGAAGCTTTAAAACATTGGAAACGTTATCTTTCTCTAACACCTGAAATTGGTTCTTATGAAAAAGCAGAAAAACATATGAAAAATTTAAAAAATAAAGTAAAAAATTGTGAGGGAGAATAAATAATGAAGTTTTTGTGGAAGATAATTTTAATTATTTTAATCACTGCACCTGTTGTATATGCCAGAGATGTTACTGAAATCAAATGGCCTTTATCTATATCTGCAGAAAAAATAATTACCTCCACAGGTGAAAAGGAGAGTATATATAAAGATGAGCATACTGAATATAATAAAGATATACTTCCTCCTGCTGCTCCTTCATTTCTTAGTGTAAGAACAAATAGTGCTTTGAGAGAAAGTCGTGGAGGGACAGTAAGCTTAGTAAGATATATATTAGAATTTCGCCGAGAACCAACAGATACAGAACTGGAGATACTAAAGAATTTAAATTGTAAAATTGAAGTACAGGTTTTCAATATGGTGCAGTTATTGATACCCGTAGAAAAGATAGAAATAATAAAAGGTTTAAATTTTATTAAAAATTTTCGTTTACCTTCTGATGTAGAAGAAAATTCCAGGATTATCCATTCTGTAGCTTTTAATAAATCCGAAGAATTTTCTCCTATTAATCTTGAAGAAGCCCATAAATTAGGTTATTTGGGTCAGAATGTAAGAATTGCCATATTGGATACAGCTTTTGATCCAGCTCACCCTTTTTTTCATAAAAATATTTATTATACTCTTTCCTTTAGAAGCCAGAATAAAAATATACGCGTAGGAAATATAGAGCATGGCAATGCAGTCACAGAAATAGTAACTACTGTAGCCCCTGGTGCAAAAATAATACTGGCTAATTTTGAAACAGATGTAGAATATATGAGAGCGCTAAAAGAATTGATTAATCAACCCGTTTATCTAAGACCAAATATAATAGTTACTGCAGTAAATATTATTCTACCTGATGATTATTATGATGGTAGTGGTATCAGGGCAAGACTTGCTCATCTCGCCAGACAAAAAGGTATAACCCTGGTTTCTTCGGCCGGGAATAATGCTCAAACTCATTATATGGGAAAATTCTTTGACAGTAACGGAAATGATCTCCATAATTTTACAAATAAAGATGATTCTTTAGAAATAGATGTTAAAAGAGGAGATAAAATAAGGATTGTCCTGGCCTGGAAAGATAACTGGAATAATCCCGGAGAGGATCTTGATCTGGGTTTCTTTGATGACAATTTGGATCCATTACAAATTTCAGATACTAAACAGACCAGGACAAAAGCACATCCATATGAGTTAATAGAAATGATAGCTCCTTATAGTGGCACCTATCATATAGCAATAAAAAAAGGAATTAAAGTCTCTAATAACCTGCCTTTTATGATTTATGTATATAGTATATCTGCAGATAATATGGAATATTTTAATCCTGAAACCAGCCTGGACCCGGGACTTCCAACAGCAGTTGATGGAATTACAGTTGGCGCTGTTCAAAACTTATACCCTTACCAGCTCGAACCCTGGAGTAGCCAGGGAAAAACTACTGATAATCGCATAAAACCTGATATAGTAGCGCCAGGGGGAATATATTGTAAGTCTATTCAGAATATGTTTTCTGGCACATCAGCTGCGACTCCTCAGGTGGCAGGTGCATTAGCTTTATTATTAAGTAAAAATCCTTCTCTGAATCCTTATGAATTGAAGAAAATTTTAAAAAATACAGCCCAGGATTTAGGTATGCCAGGGGAAGACCCTGTATTTGGCTCAGGACTTTTAAATATTTATAAGGCATTACTCTATTAGTAAACATTGAGTAGTAAAGAGTGAACAGAAAAATTCTGTTCATTTAATTTTTTTACAGATTCCTGAATTCATTCCCAATCTTTAATCAGGAGTTATGCAAATTTTTATAAAGATTCGATGAATTCGGGAGCCAGGAATCAGAATAATTCCTAAAACTCCTGAAGCCAGGCTACTGTATTCTGAATACTTCTCTTTTTAATTTTCAAAATTTGTAACTCCTGTTTGATTACTATCCGGGAATTTTCAAAATCTGAAACTCAATACCTGTTATAATTACTACTTTTTATTTAAAGAAAAATATGTTATAATTTAAATACATAGGAATTTTCATTATTGTTAAATTATTAGATACAGTAAAGATAAACGTATTATGTTTAAAGCTTTCAGCAATCAACTTGGTACCGCAACAGGTAAAAAAGTATCCAAAAAACATATACACCTGTCCCTGCCCGGGCTCTGGAGCAAAAGATATGTCGTCAAAGGAGAAAGTTATAACTTAAATAAATACAAAACTGTATATTCTGTAATAACAGATTTCATTGTAACAGGATCATAGATTTTGCGTAAGAGCCCGGACAGGGACAGACTTGTGAGATAGATACTAACTTGCCTGTTGCGGTACTTAGAAAAAAGCTGAAAGCTAATAGTAATTTATTTACTTTTGAAAGACACTTAAAATAAACAGGTAAACTGTCACAGTTTACTACTTATCTATTTTATTAAGTTCATAGTATTTATATAAAGAAAAGAGCATAAAAATGATCAATCAAAAATTCAATTATATACAAAAAGAAGATGATATACTCTTATATTATAAACCTATGTGTATTGGTTCCAGAAGAGCCAGAGAATTTCTTATGAAAAAAGGTATTCCCTTTAAAGAACGTAATTTAGATAAATATCCTCTAAAAGAAGATGAATTGCGTAAGATTATGTTAGGTCATTCAGCTGAAGAGTTTGTAGCTAAAAAAAGTCAGAAATATAAAAAGTTAAATTTAGAAAATGAATATCTAACAGGGGAAGAAATGTTAAAACTTATAGCTAAAGAGCCATCATTACTGAAAAGACCCATTATAGTCAAAGGTGATGAGATTATAATAGGATATAGTAGACGACGAGTTGAAAATTATTTAATAACTTAAAGGAAATAGACCTATTTCCCAATTTTTATTAAACCCTGATGAATAGCTATCATTGCAGCCTGAAAGCGATCTGTTACATCCAGCTTGTCTATGATTCTGCTTATATGTGTTTTTACAGTCTTAATACTTATAAGTAGCTTTTTGGAAATTTGATCATTACTCATTCCGATTCCAAGTAACTTTAGAATTTCTATTTCTCTCTTTGTCAATGAAGAAAAAATATCAGCTTTAATCAACATTTGATCTTCCTGTAATTTACCTGAAAGCCTGGTAAATTCTTCCAGGAGTTTTGTGGCAATCTTTGGTTGAATAGGAGAATCGCCATTATAAGCAAGTCTTATAGCTTTTGTAATCTCATCAGGTTCTACGTTTTTCAGTAAATAACCAGCTGCTCCTACTTTAAAAGCCTCTATAACAAAATGGTCATCGTCATAAGCGGACAGTATAATAATTTTTATATCTGGTTTTAATTTCAAGACCTCTTTTGTCAATTTTATCCCATTTTCTTTAGCAAGTTTTATATCCATTAAAATTATATCTACAGGTTTACTGTGAATTAAATTAATAGTACTCTGTGCATCCTGAGCTTCACCAACTACAGTCATATCTTTTTGCTGAGATATAACACTTCTTAAAAGTTTACAAAATAAAGTCTGGTCATCTACAATAAGTATTTTAATTTTCTCCATAATTAACTGGTGAGAAGTGATATGTGAAAGGTGAGGGGAAAATAAAAATCACTGCCCTCTCCTTTTTCACTTCTCACTTCTCACTTCTCACTCCCTTATTGCAAGGCATATATTTTACCATCTACAGAACCTACATATAAAAAACCGTCGACTATAGCAGGAGATGAATCTACTTCACTACCAGTTTTATATTCCCATTGTTTTTTGCCGTTTTCTGTATTTAAAGCATATATTGTTCCATCATCTGACCCTATATAAACAATCCCTCCTGCAATAGATGGAGAAGAATCTACAGCATTTTCTGTTTCAAAAGACCATTTTAATGCTCCTGTCTGAGCATCAAGGGCATAAACATAACTATCAAAACATCCTATATATATAATCCCATCTGCTATAGCAGAAGAAGATTCTACAAAAGATTGGGTTTTAAAAGCCCATTTCTGGTATCCCATATCTACATCCAGAGCATAAACCTTATTATCTGCCGAACCTATATAAAGAAGTTTACCGCTTATTGCAGGTGAAGATACTATATAGTCACCTGTAGCAAAAGACCATATTAACTTTCCTGTGGCTGTATCCAGAGCATAAACCTTACCATCATTAGATGCAATATAAACAAGTTCTCCCCAGATAGCCGGTGAAGCTATAATAGAATCACCGGTTTGAAATTTCCACTTCAGCTGTGAGGTTTTTATATTTATAGCATAGAATAAACTATCATTTGAACCTATAAAGGCAGTGTCCTCAAATATTACAGCAGAGGATTCTATCCACCCCCTGGTTTTAAAAGCCCATTTTTGTTTTCCTTTATTCACATCTATAGCATAAAAATGGTTATCCTGAGAACCAATATAAAGTACATCTCCTATTACTGTGGGAGAAGAATTTATCTTACCTCCTGTAATAAATTCCCATTTAAGGCTCCCATCCTTTGCATCCAGAGCATATAATTTTTTATCCTGAGAACCTACATAAACAGTGTTATTTACTGAAATCGGTGAAGATACAACAGGCCCATTGGTCTGGAATACCCACTTTTCCACACCGGATTCAATAGGTTTACTTTGTATATAACCTGTACGTTGTATATTAGCTCTATATGTATACCATTGATTCACAAAATAAGTTCTCCTTTCAATGTTTATATTATACTAGGCAGTGAAGGCCAGAGCAATAGCCTTTTTAATAAGATTTTTTTATAAAGTTATTCCTTGATTTTATCTCTGTTATTCTGTAATTTAATATTATAATCCTGTCCTATAATTCTGTTCATATAAGCATTTATTATATGTTGAGGTATAGCAATATCATGGTCGAAAAAAAATTGACCACATTCTTTCTTTATAAGAAGAAGTGTACGTTTATAATAATTACATAATTCTTCAACATTCATAGTCATTTTGAGTTCCTCTACAAGTTTATTTGTTTTTTCTCTTTTTCTCCTGATAATATCTCTCTTGAAAAATTTTTTTTCATCTTGTTTTAAATATTTCTTATAGTCTCCGAGGCTAATTCCTCTTTCTTCAGAATAAGTTCTTACGAGCCTGGCAAATAATGCTCCTTTATTCTTTAGCTTTCCACTACTAATATCCAGTTCTATCACTTCTCCTCTTGAGCGAAGAATGATCTCTCTTGCCCGGGCTTTATCACATCTATCTACAATGCGTTCATACCATTTTAAAGATTTTAAATCATCCATTTCATGAGCCAGCTGAAAGGCAAAGTCCTTATCTATCCAGGGAGATTCACTATCATATTCTATAAGATTATCAGGATAAACTATCTCTTCTGAAGATTCTAGATCAAATAAATCCTTACGTGATCTATATGTTTTTATTTCTTTACTGGTAACTTTAAGTTTCTTAAAGGCAGGACAAAGTTTCCGAAATACTTGAAATACTTTTTCTTCATCATAACTGAAGGACTCTGTTATGGCTCTTTTATAAAAATCGATTTTTGAGCCGGATAGTAAATCAGACATGTTATTATACCTGCTAAGATATAGATTTCTGGGAAGCAGAAAAGCTCAAAAGTTCTTTAAGTTCTCTCTCGCTTAGATTATATGGTTCGGTATCGTCTATTCTGAGCTTTAGGATCGTTTGTTTCATTCGTTCTATAACCTGAAGACTATAAATTTTCTTTTCTTCATGTAATTTGGAAAATTTTTCCCAGAAATTACAAAATTCTTCTTCCGGTAAAAGTAATAATCTAATTAAAGGTATCCAGAGTTCCAGTTCTTCTATAAATTTATTGACTTCCTGGTTGAAATCCTTTGGTATATCACTGAGAGCCATAATTTATCACCTGTATTTATAAGTTCGACATAATTTTAAAATCCCTTGTTTGAAACCAAAATTGAAACTTCTTCTCTTAAGTGATATAATATTTTTTTTAAATAAACATTTATTCTTCAGAACAAAATTATAAGAAAGGAACATTATATGGAAAGTAATTCAATAGAAGAACCAAAGTCAACAGATATTTTTATTAGACCAGGACATCCGGATTTTTTGGATCTTCCCTGGAACTATCCACTCATAAAATGGTCAAAACATTCTTCTCGCCTGGAATTATTGCCTGCAGAACTTTCACGCCATACAGTTCTGTTTGTAAATTATGATGGCCTTCTTTTCGGAAAAAGAACAGAAAGATGTGGGTCATACCGTAACAGACTACATAAAAAATTTCGGAGAAACTAAAAATGATTAAAATTGCAGAAATAATTTCTATCGGACAGGAACTGGTTCTAGGTGAAATAATAGATACCAACGGAGCTTATCTGGCAGAAAAATTTACCCGAGTCGGTATTGAAGTACGTTATCATACCCGGGTGGGTGATTATAAATCTGATCTTACTGAAGCGTTAAAAATAGCTGTAAAAAGAGCAAATTTGATTTTATGTTCCGGTGGACTCGGGCCTACTGAAGATGATATTACGAGACAGGTCATAGCAGAGTTTTGCAACCTTCCTCTTATACTGAATGAAGAAGCTCTTGCACAAATTGAGGCGATTTTTCGAGAAAGGAATCTAAAAATGCCGGAAAATAATAGAATTCAGGCTATGATCCCTGAAGGTGCTACCATAATTCCGAATAAATCAGGCACTGCAGCAGGTTTTTGTCTCGCTTACAGAGGTATAGAGATAATAGCCCTTCCAGGAGTACCGTCGGAGATGAAGAAAATGTTCGAAAAATTGGTTTATCCCGAACTTCAATCCCGGAGTAAAAATATTATTGTAAAGAAATTATTGAATTGTTTTGGTATATCCGAATCGGCACTGGGACAAAAAATAGCTCATCTCATGGATACAGAGAGAAATCCCTTTGTAGGGACAAGGGTCAGATGTGGCATAATATCTGTCAGGATTCAGGCTAAAAGTAGAACAAAAGAAGAAGCCCTCTCTCTTATCTCCGATACGGAAAAGGAAATCAGAAGTCTTCTCGGTACCTTTATATTCGGTGAAGGTGAGGAGAGACTGGAGGATGTGATTTTTTCAAAACTGGCAGAAAAGAAGATGACCCTCTCTACGGCAGAATCCTGTACAGGCGGCCTCATTGCCCATAAACTGACAAATGTATCCGGTATTTCCGAATATTTTCTAGAAGGGATTGTGTCCTACAGTAATGAGGCAAAGATCAAGCTTCTCCATGTTCCTGAAGAATTAATAGTGACTTACGGGGCAGTAAGCCCACAGGTAGCGGAAAGTATGGCCACTGGTGTCAGATCTTTATCCGGTTCTGATCTATCTATAGGAGTAACAGGTATAGCAGGCCCTACAGGAGGAACTGCAGAAAAACCTGTAGGCCTTGTTTATATTGCAGTATCTACCCTGGAAAAGTTACAGACAGAGAAATTCCTCTTTAGAGGTAGCAGGGAAGAGATTAAAGAAAGAGCGGCTAACAGTGCATTGAATATTCTTCGGCTCCTGCTAAGTACCGCAACAGGTAAAAAAGTATCCAAAAACATATACACCTGTCCCTGTCCGGGCTCTGGAGCAAAAGATATGCCGTCAAAGGAGAAAATTATAACTTAAATAAATACAAAACTGTATATTCTGTAATAACAGATTTCATTGTAACAGGATCATAGATTTTGCGTAAGAGTCCGGACAGGGACAGACTTGTGAGATGGATACTTTTTTACCTGTTGCGGCACCAAGGAATCCTTACAACAGAACCTAACTCAAAAATAGTCCCTCCTGTTTTACTAAAGTACTTAAGAAAATCGGAAGAATCGACTTCCCATATTTTTTCATTCATTCTACACGGTTTATTCTCCGTATAATCTGTTTTAAAAACCAGAAGAAGACCACTTAAAAAGATATGGGAAGGATCATTTGGCATTGGAAGCTCGGCCCAGTTTTTAAAGACCATAGGATTTTTTGGAACCTTTAAAACTGAGAGTTCCTTCTCATCTTTAATATCCATAAAATAATAATAAGTCTCAGATTCAGTCCCTGATACTTCAATTAAATTATCTCTATAGGCTTCTATTAATTCAGCATGAAAAGAGAGAACACCCTGGGAACTCCATTCTGCTCGTTCATTATTTGAATTAAAGGTTTCTTTTTTAATACCTGGCTTCACATAGAGGGAGTAAAAGACCATATTATCATTAAAATTTTTCTGCCCCCCTTTTTTATCTACCTTTAAACTGGGAAAGGGATTGGAAGGAGAAAATTTTTCATCAGATGGTGCAATAAATGCCATTTTAACAAGTACATTTTCAGGTTCTTCCAGGAAATCAGTGAGACTTTCTGCTCCTTCTATTTTATCCATATGGTATGAAGCCATCACAGGTAATGTTGAATCATTGACATCAAAAGATTCTGGAAATCTAAAAAGTTTCAGATATAGATTATATTTTTCAGGATTTTCTTTCTCAGGAAGTGTAAACCCGAGTCCTTTAATGTCTGCAAGATTTATATTGGAAATATCCGGTAAAAAATCCTGCGTAAATCCAACAGAGAGGGGAGTCTCCATATCTGTTGAGGATATATTATAATCCTTTGGAAGAAAGGCAAGATGAAAATTTATCTCACCATCAATTATCCAACCCGGTAAGAAAGAAGCTAATTTTATTGTCTCTATAGAAGTTAAAACAGATCCGCTGTAACCACCGAATACTACAAGTTCATCGTGCCATATGACGCTTCTATTTCCATCGCGGCCTATATTTAATGAAGGGCCTCTTTCCCATTTCCTTGAATAAGGATTAAATATTTCGGTGGAAGAGAGAAATTTTTTATTTCCCATTACTTCAGACCATCCACCTGTAACAACAATTTGATTGCCTTTTGAAGCTATGGCAAAATTTTTTCTCTCATCATTAAGAGGAGCAATTGCGGTAAAAGTATCCTCTGATGGGTTATACTTAAATACAGAAGAAAGACCTTCCCCGGAAGAGTCTTCTCCTCCGAGAACATATATGGTACCATCTGTAGTAGTCACTGCAGAAAGTCTGTTAATAGCCAGAGGCAGATCTGTTTTCTCAGACCAGGTGCGGGAATTAAAATCAAATTCCTGAACAGAACTGAGGGTAGAGGATTTATCATTGAGTCCTCCGAAAAGATATACTTTACCCGATTTATAAGCCAGACCAAATCTTGCCCTGGGTAAAGGCATATTCTCTTCCATCTGCCAGATTCCTGTCTTTATATCAATAGATTCAACAGAGCTTAAAGTTATCATTTTCCCTTCCCTATTTTGAAGCCCTCCGAATACATAAATACGACCATTGTGATAAATAGCACCGTGGCCAAACCTTTCTTCCTTCATTTCAGAAAGTTTATCCCACTTCTGATTTCCCAGAGAAAAAATTCGGACAGTTTTCTGTGGCCCCCTTTCATTAATACCGCCAAGTATATAAACCAGATCATTGTGTTTAACTACAGCAGGATTTGTAATAGGTTCAGGAAGTTTTATTCTGTTACGACCTTCTGCTGTTCCTGAAGAACCCGGGTATCCCATATTTACAGGTGTCAGGCTTAGAAAAAAGATAATCAGACCAGTAATAATAATTCTATCAAATGTCTTTATTTGCAAGTTAACTCCTCCTTATATATAAAATTTATATATATTCTAAACACAGTATAATGATTCCTGTAGTTCTTATATAACTATTCTATTATTAAATTATTAGCTTCAGTAAAAATAAACCTTTTATGTTTAAAGCTATCAGTAATCAGCTATCAGTAATCAGCTCAAGGAAAAAAGCTGAAAGCTGAGGATTGAAAGCTAGTAATAATTTATATTCAGTTTAAAAAATTCATATAGTAATTTTTTTAAAAAAATTTATATAAGATGAATTGCCATATTTCTGTAGGTGAGATATAATTATTGATAAAATTTAATAAAGTTAAAAAACTAACATTCATGTATAATTAAATCAGTTATAATAAATAAAAACATTTTAAATAATCATTTACTAAAAACTATATGGAGGATGAGTAATGGCTATTGTTAATGCATTAAAATTCAACAAACATTCCGGTGCGATGCTCTGTGATGAAGAATATATAGACATAAGGTGGAGAAGATGTTTTTATCTGGACAGTATACATTCAGTTCTGTCACCGTCTACTTCTGATCTCTTAAAAATGGAAGCAATATACGGAGGAGTGGGAAATCCTTCTGTTCATTATGAAGTGATAAACAATGTCCGGAATAAGCTAGATAAAATAGTAGCAGGTCCTGATGGAAAAGAAAAAATAAAAACAGGTGAAGATATAGGGAAAATTACCCTGGATGCTATCCACAGTATTACAAGGAGAAAAGTAGATGATGTCCTGAAACTCCTTTATGGTTTTACTACAGATGATTTTAATCAGGGCTTTACAGAGATAGAAGGGAAAAAAGTAGAAATAAAACAGGACAGTATAAAAGATGATGCCAGAAAAATAGTTTCTTTTAAAGATAAAAGGGAATATTTAAAACCTGTATTTGAAAATAAAGTTGCCCTTATGACTTATGACAGAGACTATGGTTTTATTCTATATTGCATCAAAGCTGATACAGGCGTTTTATCACTTGTTTCCGGTGGATTTGAAACACTCGGGAAAGGAGTTTACGGTTCTGGAAGAGCTTTCGGAAATTATTTCAAAGACAGATATCTCTTCCAGAGGCGAGAAGGTATGGACAGAGTAGAAGGCATGTGTCTCTTAATTGCTTCTGCCATAGAAGCCAGGGATTATTATCTGGGTGTGGGAGGATATTTTAATATTGTTTATCTGGATGGTGAAAAAAATACTCATGAAGAAAGATACAAAGAGATATATCATCATCGTGTCAAACTGGCTACTGAAGTGGTTACAGGTTTTTTAAATAATGAATTAACAAAAGATAAAACCTATGAGATTTTAAATGATTTACTCTTCGAAGACCGTTCCGAGGAAGAAGGGGAAGAAAAAATGTGGCATTATGCAAAAAATCATAAGAGGCTTGCATTACTTTTAAGAGGATATAAAGATATTTCTCTGGAAGAAACGGCAGAAGTGTAATATTACAGAAAGAAGGATTGATTATTCCATATGACATCAATAAATGCAATGAAATTTAATGATTATTCCGGTATTATGATGTGTGATGAACAGCGTGGATGGAATGAAGAGAATATGAAATTATTTGTTTCTGATAAGATTAAACCATGTATTCCCGAAGAAATTACACTGGATACTGGCCTTGTAGCTGCCTATGGTAACACAGGAACATCCACTGTTGGTGATGAAATCAAATTCACTATATTTAAACGTTTAAGAGAAGATTACAGTAAGTTTAAAGATAAGTGTTCAAAAGTGCCAGATCATTTTAAAACCATTGAAGAATTATCTGTAACGGTTTTTGATATAATTAGAAATATGAAAAGAACCCATATAGATCAACAATTAAAGGCAAAATTTGGATTTGATGCAATCGATTATCTCAGAGGTTCCTATGAAGAAGAAGGAAAGAAGGTCGAAATAAAAGATAAAGATACTATAACTCAGGTTTTAAATTTAATTACCTGGAAAGACAGAGGGGCAGATGTAAAACCGGTATTTCTCAATGCAGGACTTCTTGCAGGATATGATAATAAAGAAGGGTTTCGAATATTTCATTTTTCCCTGATACAATTTTTCAGAGAAGCAGTTCAGGTTATATATCTTGCAGATGGTTCCGGTTATGATACTGTTAATCTTCATCTTTCAGATTATGTATCCCATAAATCTCTTCCTGAAAGAAGAGGAAATATTGATCCTGTAGAGGGTACGATGGAATTGCTTGAAGCATTAAATACAGCTTCCAGAAGAAATGTCGGTGTAGGAGGATATTATAATATCATATTATTCAATGGTAAAGCTAAAGATTATAAATCCCGTATGATAGAAATTCAGGATCACCGTTCCAGACTTGCATCAGAAATAATGTATTCCAGAAGTAATAATTTAATTTCCTTTGATACGGCATACAGTCTGGTTGATAAACTCCTTTTTAATAATGGTACTTTTGAAGAAGTTAATACACTTTTAGAAAAAAATTGTTCTGACCCGCTCAAACTCAGCAAAATATTGAGAGGATATAAAAAATAAGGTGAATCTATGGCTAAGGAGCATATAAAAAAAGGGGGAAATAGAATTTTTGATCTCTCTGAAATTAGAATTGAAACTATTATTTGTGAGATAAAAAAGGAAAAACTTACCGGTTTACTCTGTCTGGAAGATAACAGGGAAAAAGGAGAAATGTACTTTACTGGCGGGAATATAATTTATGCAAAACTTGGGTCTATAACAGGTGAAAGAGCAATTTATTCTTTTGTTCCATGGTTAGCAGGTAATGTAACTTTTATTCCATTAGATGAAGATAATTTTTTATTACCAGAAGGTGTTGAAGAAAATGTTACTTATGAGACAGATTTCTTGATCGATTATTGTGCTAAAGAACGTTCAAGTATCTCTCATATGAGAAAAATAATACCGTCTTTAGATTCTTTATTTGAAGTTATAAATTCTGGCACACCTATGTATATAAAAACTGCAGAATTGACTGTTCTCCCCTGGATTGATGGTAAAACATCTATAAGAGAAATAGGACAGGAAATAATCAGAGATTATCCCGGTATTATAAAATCCATATATAAATTATTGAAAAATAATATAATATGTAAGTGTTAATTTTATAGCCTTAGAAAAAGGAAATCTTTTCTTTATATCGAAGAATTGTGAGAGAACAAATTTCTATTCAAGAAAGTGAATTATATGCTTGAGATCTTAGAAGCAGGATGTATACTTAATAATCGCTATGAAATTAGAGATTTGATTTTATGTGATGAAAAAGAAGTACATTACCTGGTTGAAGATCTTAATCCACCCCATGAGCAATTGACTGTGAAAGAAATTATTCCTCATTCCCAGAGAGAACTTGACGGAACTCCTGAATTCTGGAATAGATTATCTGTTCTATCTGAAACAAGCCATCCCAATTTAGTTAAGATTTATGAGTTTTTTTCAGAAATACCAGAAGGTAAATCTGATAAAAGACATTACATAGTTATGGAAACTGTAAAAGGCAGAACTTTGCAGGATATCTTCCAGATGGACCTTCATGAAGAACCTCTGCCTACAAAAATGCTCTTAAAACATATGGTTAAAGTTTGCAGCGCATTAAAATATCTTAATACCCAGCATAGTCCTCCTGCTGCTTTCGGAGTTTTAAAACCAAAGTATATTATGTTAACACCTGAAAGGCAAATCAAATTATTTAACTATGGATTAGGAAGTTTACTACGAACAGGTGTCTGTAGTAAAGTACCGGGATTTGCAGCGTTAGAGCAAATTACTCAGGGAGTAATAGATGAGAAAACTGATATATTCAGCCTTGCTGCTACTATGCACTATCTACTTACAGGAAGAAATCCTGAAGATAATCCCAGGGGTTTTGACCCCATTACTGATTATAATCAGGATGTAACACCTGAATTAAATGAACTTATACTTAAATGTCTATCACCTGAACCTAAAAAAAGACCTGGCCTTCAGGAAGTTTCTAATTTTCTCTTAAGATTATCTATGGGTAAAAGACCTAAATCCTTACTTTCACCACTATCGGCACAGATAGCAGGGCCAGATAAAGTTACTGATGTTGTGGCAAGTATTAAAGAGAAACTCAGCAAAAAACATATTATCCCGCCTTCAGTGATTTCTGAAAAGCCTCCTCTGAAAGATAAGAAGAAAAAAGAAGAAAAAGAACAGGTTGAGGAATTATATGATTTTTCAACAGAAATAGCTGAACCTGAGCAACCTGAAACTGTAGATAAGGTAGATATATTTACCTTATCAAAAGAAGAAAAACCAGTTCCTCCTGCTTCTGTACCTACCACAGAACAAAAGACTCCTGATCTTCCTCAGGAACTATCTGATGATAAATTTATGGAAGAAGTTAAAAGTAAATTTCAAAGTGCACCTAAACGAGGGACGAGAAGATTTGATGTAAAACACTTTATGGCAACTGCAGAAGCCTTGAAAAGTAAGAGAGGAGAAAGTCCTGAAAATCTTGCAGAAACAGAGATGGCAGAGCAAAAAGCCAAAGAATCAAGGCAAAAAAGTGCTGAATTATTTGCCAGATTGACTGCAGGGAAAAAGCCCTCTCCCACAGAAGAAATATTTCCTGAAAATGTATCTACTATGGAAGAAACACCTGCTACAGAAGATCCATCTCCTCATAAAGAAGTTGAAACCCCCGGGGTAGAAGAAACATTACTTTTTACTAAAGAGACTAAACCTGTCCCTCCATCAACAGTTTCTACTCCTTCAATACCTGAAAAATCTGCTAAAACTGAAGATCAAACTGTAACTGAAGTAGAGGGAAAAAAAGAGTTATCTTTAGCACAGAAATTGGCTCAAAAATATGCCAGAAAAAAACAGGATGACAAAGAACAAAAAGCAGATACAGGAGAACTTATAAAAGAAACCATTCGTAAACCTCAGATTGCTGGAGACTGGAAAGAGCAGAAACGTGCTATGTGTCAGCCCAAACCTGATACTCCTCCAATACTTTCTCCCCTTAAAGAAGGTACTGTACTTAAAAATAGATATGAAATAGCTGAAGTCATTCATACAGATTGTTATGGAGCAGTTTATATGGCTTTAGATTTAGAGGAAGATGAAGAATCAGGGACAGATGCCAGAAGAGCTATTAAAGAAATACAATATAAGCCACCTTCTGATAATTACAGGCTAGGTGAAAGAATCATTTCTAACTTTGTAAGAGTAGCAGGTAAACTAAAAAATTTAGATCATCCAAATCTGGTTAAAATAAAAGATTATTTTTTTAATTATTCCGGTGATAGAAGTACTCTGAGACTTTTCATTGTTATGGAATTAGTTGAAGGCTATACCCTTGAGCATATAATAAAAACCCATCTTCAGAAACAGAGCAGAATATCGTCAGAAACTACCTTTGCTATGGTAACAAAAGTTTGTGAGGCTCTCTACTATCTTCATACACAAAAACCACCTGTTACATCGGGTTTCTTAAATGTAAAAAATATATTAATTTCTTATAATGGAGATGTGAAGTTTTTAAATTATGGTCTTAGAGAAATTTTTATAGTAGAGCAGGAACTTGTTTACCCATATTACGGAATTCTTGGTTATGTTGCTCCTGAACAGACAGGATTAGATATAACAAATACAAAGTCTGATATTTTTGCCCTGGGTGCTACTATATATTATCTTCTGACAGGAATAAATCCGGAACAGAAGCCTTATGAGTTTGTCCCTGCACGAAAAGTCAATCCTTATATATCACCAAATGTAGAAGAACTGATAGAGTTGTGTATAAAGGTAAACCCTGCTGAAAGAGGTAATATAAAATTAATAAAGGAAAAAATGGGTAAAATCAAACTTGTAGAACTGGATTCCTCTTTAATGGAACAACAGAAAGAAGCTCAGGAGAAAAGAAAAGCTTCTATGGGAGAAATGGGAAATATTACTCCTCTCACCTTCGAATTTGCAAAATTTTTTGCAAAATATGCAGCTATAATAATAACCATTGTAACGTTAATAATTGGAGGATATATAGGTGTAAATTGGTATGCTAATAGAACTGTGAAAGGGCCAAAACTATATATACTATCTAAATCAGATAAAATAATAAAGATATTGGATTTAAATACAAAAAAAATAAATCAGGAGATTAATATACCTTTTAAGGGGACTATACTAGCGGGAACTTTAAAGAAAAAACAACTTCTCATTACAGACGGTTCTACTATATATATAATAGATACTGTAAGTAAGAAAATCACAGGAAAATTTAGCGGTGGTATGGATATCTCTTTCATGCTATTATCACCTGATGAAACAAAACTTTATCTTCTGAGTAATAAAGCAAATAAATTTAAAGTAATAGATTTAATGTCTAAATCTTTTATTGCAGAAAAGGATATATTGCCCGGCTCTGTAGATGCAGCTCTTACAGCAGATGGTGGAAAATTTTTTATTATAAATAATAGCGGTGACCAGAGTTTCTTATCTATATATGAAACTTCTTCCTGGAACTTATTAAATAAAATAACCATAGCAAAATCCCCTGATAATATCGATATAACCAGTAATGGAGAAAAAGCTTTTATAGTATATAAATCAGAAGATTCTATAGGTATTGTAGATATTTCTAGCAGTAAAATAGAAATGAAAAAACTTGGCAGTGATACTGACAGAGCAGGCCCTATAAAAATTAAAGTTAGCCCTAAAAATGATGAATTATATGTTTTGAATTTAACGCGTAAAGAGATTGCAACTATAAAAATTGCAGATTTTGTTACTAAAACTAGAATTCCCCTGGAAGGTTATCCAAATAGTATGGTTTTATTTCCAGTAGAAACTGCATATATATATACCAGTCAGATTAACAATATAGGGAAACGATCTTATTATATAGATATTATAGATATAGCCAATAGTAAATTACTGAGCCGGATACAAATTAAAACTTCCATAAATCATATGGCTATCAGTGAAGATTAAAGCGCTATGAGTAATGTGAATCATCCATAGCGCTTTATTTTTATTATTTAAGTTTATTTTTTATAGCCTTTGCGAGTCTATGTATTCCTTCATGTATCTCTTCATGGGTAGGATAGGAGAAGTTTAATCTCATAGTATTCTGTCCTTTACCATTACAATGAAATGCTGAACCTATAACAAAAGCCACATTCTCTTCCACTGCTTCGTAGAAAAGTTTATCTGCATTTATATGTTTCGGTAGTATCAACCAGAGGAATAAACCTCCCTGTGGCTTTGTCCATCTCAGTCCTTCCACCTTTGGCATATATTCCTCCAGGGCCTTAAGCATGACATCTCTCTTTTTATGATAAATAGCCTTTACTTTTTCTATATGTTTTTCCAGTAAACCACGGCGGCAGAATTCATATGCTATAAGCTGAGTAAAGGTCGGTGTGCAGAGATCGACAGATTGTTTTGCCAGTGCCAGTTTTCTTATAATAGAAGGATGAGCTATTATCCAGCCAAGTCTGAGGCCCGGGACAAATATTTTTGAAAAGGTATAAACAGAGATAATATTATTAGTATTATCAAGGGACATAAGTGAATCAGGAGATGTTCCTTCAAACCTCAGCTGTCTGTAAGGAGTATCTTCTATAACCAGTATATCATAGGTCCGGCTGATTTCTATTATCTTTTTTCTTCTTTCCTGTGAGAGGGTTACTCCTGCAGGATTCTGAAAATCAGGCACCAGATAGATAAATTTGTAATGCTCTTCAGTACCTTTTAATTTCTCAAGGGTCTCTTCAAGTTGATCTAATAGAATCCCATCATCATCAGTAGGTATGCCTATCATACTGGCACCATAACCATGAAAAACCTGCAATCCCCCTATATAACTTGGAAGTTCAACTATTACAGGATCACTGGGATCTATAAATATCTTACCTATTAAATCCAGGCCCTGTTGAGAAGAAACAGTAACAAGTATGTTTTCATCTTTTATATTAACTCCATCTCTGGCAGCCAGTTTTATAAGTTCCTTTTTTAGCTCGGGTAAACCCTCTGTAGGGCCGTATTGAAGGGCAACATCTCCAAATTCATCAATAACTGTAGCACAGATATCCTTCATATCTTCCACAGGAAATGCTTTAGGGTCAGGTAATCCTCCGGCAAAAGAAATCATACCGGGCTTGTTAGTGAGTTTTAAAAGTTCCCTTATAACAGATGCCTTTATTCTTCTTGCATGAATACCGTAATTTTTAACCAGATCTATCATGGGTTTCCGTCCTTTCTATATTTAAATTCTAAGTTAACTTTCGCCAGAGTAAAAAAAAATCCTGCATAATTTGTAAAAGGTGAATTGTGAAAAGTGAAACTGTTATTATTTTACAGATTATTAATAATTATCTTCACAGCTCTGACCATTTTTTCAAGACCCATAGCTTTCTCTGTATCTTCCTTCCTTCTGGATAATTTCGGAAGATGAACAAAACCATATTTTATAGGCAAATTATTTGTTACTATATAATGAATTACTGAATACATAAGATGATTACAGACAAAAGTTCCGCAGAAATTTGATATGTCAGCTTTTATTTTATATCTATGAAGAGCATTGAGAATATCTTTAAGTGGCAGAAGGGAAAGATATGCTTCTGGCCCGGAAGTCGATATTTTAGTTCCTCTCCTCTGGTTTTTTTTGTTATCTTTTGTCCTTGCATCATCTATGTTAATAGCAAATCTCTCAAGGGTTACTCTTTTTCTACCTGTTGCCACTCCAAGACTTATAACCACATCAGGCTTTAGTTCCTGCATTTTTGTTACAAGTATTTCTGCAGATTCTCCATAGATTGTTGGAAGTATTAAGGGATAAAGCTTTATGCCTTCTATATCATCTTCTTTAAGAAGTTTCACAACTTCCATAGATGGATTGATTTTTACCTTATCAAAAGGATCAAATCCGCTCAGAATAATTTTTCTCACCTTAACATACCTGCCTTTCTGATCATTGCAATATAAAGGGAATATAAATAGTTGATACCATGCCTTTATCAACTCTTGTTGTAACAATCCATATCTCAGGACATTTTTCAAATGTTTGTTCCAGATCCTTCTGATTACTGTTTAAAGATAATTTATTATAGATCTGTTTTAAATTAATATAAAATAGACTTATAACTTTAGAGGGTAAAATTTTCTTTGTTCTCTTCTGATACAGATCATATAAAGAAGATTTTTCTCCACCTTTTGTTGCAATTAGTTTTTCTATGTTACTATAAGAATTGCCTGTATTAACCAGTAACGATTCTTCAGTAAAGGCATAACACAAAGAATTATCAGGGGATTTTGTTATCTTAACCCCTCTGTAATTAACAGGAGTTGAAACAAAGGATATAAGTGTATCTGCTCCGGCCACCATACTGGCCAGTCTGGAATCCTTTTTAATACCTATTATAGCAATAGTATCATTAAAAAGCTGGCCTGGATTAAGAAGTAAAAGAAGGGCTATTTCTCCGGGATTTTTCACAGGCACACTTATAGATAAATCACCTGTTAAAGACCCTAATACATCCCTTTCCATGTTAAAACCCTTAGATTCCGTGAGTTTATTTATGTTTTTACTTATATCAGGCGATAAGTCCTTAAGTAATTCTACAGATATCTGGAATAATTCCACTAAATTTGTAAAAGCTATAACATTACTGGTATTATCTTCCGGTAAAAACCTTAAACTCTTCGGTTCTCTGGGGATTTGAGAAAAATACATTACTGCTATGGGGCTTGTTATGTTTTCTTCCGGCATTATAAGGGTTTGTATGAATACTCCCGTGGGATATATAGCTATACTGGTTCCAATTAATTTCAATGAATTAAGAAATTGAACCAGGTTAGAATCCTCTGAAAGTCTTATTACACTACAGAAATCCTGTCTTAGATAATTCAGATTTACATATATAAATCCAATAGCATCTTTAACATGCCCTTTTCTGTAAAGCTGAAAATTTTCCTGTGTTAATATAGATTTATGCTCTTTTTTAACTGTTTTAATAGAAAGGACAATTACCTCCGGTCTGGAAGAAATAACAACAAAATCTCTGTAAAAATAATAGGAAAAATTATCAGAAATAAATATCTTATAACCTTCAGTTTCTCTTTCTACTGCTCCATAGCTTTGTTCAACTTTTTTAAAGAATTCATCTGTTTTTTCTTTATTATTTATGTGAAATACACCGAGAGAAATAATGTTATCTGTTTTAACATCGGGTTTTATCAAATTCTTCAGATTTTTTCTTGCTATAGTCTGTCCCACATTAAATTGTGCAACAGCCATCTCGGGGTCTACATAATTTAAAAATTCTTCTGTTATATTTATCCCCGGTCTCTTTTCTTTGAAAAAGAGATCTCTCATCAACTTATCCAGTGAATCATATAATTTTTTTTCTAATTCCGGATCTTGCTGAAGTTTGCCATACTGGTCAGAAAATAACATTTTTTTAATACCCGGCTTGATTTCTAATTTTCCAACTATCTGTGCTTCTTCCGGTATAAATGATAGTTCTCCAGGTTTTCCCCTTCCATAAATATAATATATAATACCTCCAGTAATACCTGTTAATAGCACTAAAACAACCAGAAGTACTTTTATATAGAATCCTTTATAAGATGGAGCTGAAGATGATGATGGGTAATCTTCTGTACCATTTTCAGAGGAGAAATCAAAATGGTCTCCATCGGATAAGTCTTCTTCTCCTTTATCTTCATAAAAGCTAAAATCATCATCTCTTTCCAGGTAAACCACCTCCTTAATTATTTCCTGAAATATAAAATGATCAAAATTCTTCCTCGTGAGGATTCTTACGAATTAATATAAAATGATTATAGCAGATTGTAAGTAAGAGGTTCAAGAAAAATTTTCTTACCAGTTAAAAAACCTGGCAATTATAAATCTTTATTATTATAGTTGAGAGTTGATTTTAAAATCAGATTTGATATTTTCCTCAACTTCCTGTAATAGCAAGTATTTTCATGATTTTCTCTCTCTTTTTTTAATTATTAACTGTTAATGTTTGAACAGAAATTAAGCGAAAATTCCATATGGCAGAAGAAGCATAGTTCAGCAGAAAATAGATGAATTAACAGGTAAAAAAGAACAGCTTGAATGGTAAATAAACAAATGTTAACAAATTTTTTACTTATGTGTTGGACAGCACATAGAAAGCCGAACTTTTTTCTTAATATAACTACAGAACTTTTCTTTGATGAAGGATTTATCTTTTAAGTAATAGAATTTATTCTGTCAGTTATCATTGTCAAATTTAAATAATAATATAAATCAAAGGATATAAACTAACGGTCATAATCTGCCGTTTTACAACTGATAATGAGGCTAAATTGGCAGCTTGCATTTAGTCTGAGAAGCAGGATGCCCACCAATTGATTGGTGTGTAATTCAGTTTTGCAAGTAACATTCTCTCTGTTTGGACCGAAATATCCAAATTAATTTAATAAGTCCTTTGAAAGAGATACAGATTATGGAATATGAATACAAAATATAGTCACATGTGAAAGAAAGGATATTTTTTATGAAGCCCATTAATGTTTATTTTCCCCCCAGAAGTTTGAGAATAGCTATAGGAGATGAAGATGCTGAGGATCTGTTAAATTATATATTTCATGCCCTGGAATGTCTTGAACTTAACCAGGTATTAAAGCTGAGACTTTATGATGTGGATTGTATAACATATTCCTGTTTAATGCAGGTTATAAGAAGATTGACTTATGAGATGGCAAAAGGTGGAAAGTTTCATAATAAATTTATGGCTATTTATGATTTGCCCTTTGATATTACTTACAGAAAAGAGATGTTAAATACCATTACTGCTGTTATAGATAATCTGGGATTACCTATTCTACTGGTAGGTAATGCCACATCCGACCCTGATGTGGAATTTGAAATTCTGGGAAATGTTTTTTATTATAATCCTCAATTATTACAGATATTTAATCTTCTTCGAAAGGAAGAACTGGAAGGGAATAAGTGTCTTACAGCAGATACTCTTGCTAGGAAATTAAATTTACCTTTCAAAATGGTTTCCCGTACCCTTCGGAGATTACATTCCTTTGGACTCTTAATAAGGGAACATATTTTTACTCCTTCTAAAACCAGAGGTGAATATTGTTATTTTACTGTGGTTTCAAGAGCACTGGATTAAGGTTCTTTTGAGCAGATTATTACATTCAGTTACTATTCAGCTAGTTGTTTATCAGAGATAAAATTATTTCAACCAGTATTATTAAGAACAGGAATAAAAGGATGACCTGAAAAGGCATCCCTCTTTATGACTTTCCCTTCCAGAGAGTTCCCACAACTTTTACAAACTTTAAGGTTATGCATTATTATTTTATCAGGATGGAAACTAGCAGCCTGTGTGATTGATAATTAAATATTATATATATTTTAGCATGATATTAAAAAGAAATGTCGAATAATAAAGATTATGAGAAAGACTTTTAAAGAATACAATCAAAATGAGCAATATCTATTTCCTCCTTCTTTGCATGACTGGTTACCGGAAGATCATCCTGCCTATTTCATAAGTGAGATAGTAGAAGAGATGGATCTGTCAGAAATCTATAAAGAATATAGAGAGGAGCCTGGTCAACCGCCGTATTCGCCATTAATGTTGGTAAAAGTATGGTTATATGCATTCAGTCAGGGTATCCGTTCAAGCTGAAGAGTGGAAAAAGCTTTACATGAAGATATAGGATTTCGAGTAATATCAGGGAATCAATATCCCGACCATAGAAAGCCAAAAAAGAACAGGAGAAAAGGAAAGAGGAAGCAGAGAAAGAAGGCCGTGATTTTAAACCAAGAAAAAATCCTGAAGATGCAAAACCAGAAGATAAAGCCCAGAGAAATTTTACTGATAG
>Ga0302240_1000755_pt1 | contig 30200 bp, 22 predicted proteins | sample AAG_UR_His_MG_FD_193538 | JGI IMG/M metagenome (GOLD analysis project Ga0302240, IMG submission 193538) | Enriched activated sludge microbial communities from anaerobic digester in WTTP, New Holstein, Wisconsin, United States - AAG_UR_His | ecosystem: Engineered > Bioreactor > Anaerobic >... | reverse complement strand
CAAATTATATATGCAGCAGAGATATGATACTTTAAAGGTATAAGAGATATGGGTTATGATAATATGGATGCTATGGAAATGAGAATCAGAATGGTAGATAAAGACATTGCTTGAAAGAAATTAAATGAGAGGTTAGCTGAAAAAAAATCAATATTAGGTAGGTATTTCTAACTTAGACTGTATATTAAGATATAGAGTATTTTAATTTCACAAAAAACTATATGTGAATATTAGACAACATAAGAGGATTTCTAAAGATATGAACTAGAGAAGCAGCAAAAGAAACAACACCAACACAACCATCAGTAGATGTTGATGCTATAGATTTTACTAAAAGAGATTTTAGTCAATTTTCAAGCATACCTCAGTTTAATATTGATTTATGATTTGGTGTCACAAAACAAGAAGAAGAGGAAGAAGAAAAAGAAAAGAAAGCACCATTAGTAACAGAAAAAGAAAAGTCTTTGCTTTGAGAATTATCTTTAGCAATTAATCCAGCTACATCATTTATATGGTGAGCGAATAAAGTTATTGATAAATATAATGAATCTAAAGATTTAGTTGAAAAATGAGAAGCTGATAATGTTTGGGAAGCATTTTATTGAACAACATTAGAACCTTGAGTTAAGCGATTAAAAAATAAGATTGATTATATAAAATTAACCAGAGAACAAAAAAATTTAAAAGAGGATGTGCTTTTAGAAAGTTTATGATGAGACGCCACGTTAGATATTACATATTGATGACCTATATGAATGTGAGGTAGAAAATCAATTTCTGTTGATTGAAAAGGTAGGGCATTAAAAATAGATTGAAATAAAGTAGATAAAAAATATTTTGTAGAAACATATAATAATATTTTAGATAATTTTGTTAATACAGAAACACCAACATTAGAATGATTTAAAACATCATTAAAGGATAATTGATTTGATGATTGGTTTATAAACAATATAACAAAAGATAGTTTAGAAAAAGCAATATCTATAAAATACAAATGAGAGAGTAAAATAGAAGATAATTTTTGAAAACTATGAGTAAATCAAGTTCATAGTGAAATGACTAAATTATTTAAAGATGAATTTGGAAAAATAAATCGTTTTAATGAGAGCGATGTTAAAAGTGTATCTATATATTTAGATTCTTTTGATATAGAGAATTGAGATATAAATGAATTTAAAAAATCACTAACAAATTTATGAGTTAAAGATGAAATAGTTTCTAGTATAAGTCAAGAAAACATATTTAATATGAAAGAGAAATTGGATTTATGGAAAGATGAAAGTGGTATTATTGAAATAAAAGATGATTGATGATATACACAAAAACAATGATGATACAATATAACTTTTGATTGAGCATGAAATCTAGTTGAAAAAGAATATGTTTGATGAAGTTTATTATCTAAATCAGACTTAGAATTAACAGAAATGGCATGAGTTGTCTTATATGACAATAATACATATATAAAAAATATGTTTGACTTAGTTGCTAATATTTATAAATGAGAATGACATACAGCAGAACAATTAACAACAGTTGCAGTTGATGCAGCAAAAGCATTAATAGATGAAATAGGTGACCAGAAAAACCATTTAAAATGAACAATGGAATTAATAAAAAAAGCTAGAAGAGAATGAGAAAATGATTTAGCAGATATGTTAGAGGGTAGATTAAAAGAGAGTGCTGTTTTATTTAATCTATTTCAAAAAAACCTATATGAATTAACAACAATAAAATTAGAAAATAAACTTGTTTGAAGAGATTTAAAGAAATTCATAGAGAAAGAATACTGAATGGATATTACTCAGTTTATGAAAAGGGATGATAAATGAAATGTGATAGATACTTGATGATGGACTATGGCTGATTATATAATAAATCAACAAGTTGATTCTAATGCTAAATATTATCTACAATCTAAGAATGTTAGTGTTTTATGAAAAATATATCATAGTATAATATGATGAGTTGATATAGCATTAGCACCATTAAAAAAACCTTTTGTTAGATTACAGAATTGAACAATAAGAGCACAGATACATAGAATATGATGATTTGACCCAATACCTTGATTTCAAACTTGAGAATTGTGGAGAAGGTCTTATAATCAGGTAGCTTGAATATCTGATGAGTTCTTAGCATTTATAGCACCAGAAATAATTAAGGCTGTGTCAACATGATGAGCGTCTATGGTTTCTGCTTGATTAAGAATACCATGATATATTAATAAAACATCAAAAATAGCTTACTGATTATGAAAGACAGCTGATTTTATACAAGACTGAAACAAAGCAATAAGATGAGTTCATTCTGTATATAAATGAGATAAAATAAATAGTTTCTGATTATGAATTAGTTATGCCTTAAATGCATCAATGTGGGCATTAAGAGAATTAAATATAGAAGTACAAGCTAATCGTGTAGACCCAGAAAGGTGAGATGAGTTTAATACAAACCTAGCTATAGCAACAATGATAGTACCACGATTTTTTGATTGAATTAGAGCTGCTAAATCTTTAGGTATGGTTGATTGAATAAGTAATTTTGATGTTATTAGACATATGGCAGATTGAGAAACATCTCGATGAGCATTAAATTCAGTTAGAAAGCAGGCAGCAAAAAATCTGTCTGATATATCAAAGGAGTATGAATGATTGAGTGCAAAATGAAGAAAAGATTTAAAAGCTATGTTTGGTTCATCATTAATACAACAAGATGCTTTTATGAAGAGGATGGCTATAGAAAAATCTATAACTAAATCAGGTAAAATCCCAAATAGTCCACTAGAATTAGCATTAACAGATATAGAACTATTTGCACAAAAGGTTTGAAGTTGATTAAAGAGTATGGATAGTCCAGAAATGTTAGAGAAATTAGCATTACTAAAACAAACTATACTTGACCCAACAACCAATTTAGCTGATGTTATTAAGGTTGTGCATGATTTGCCTTGAGAGGTTAGATTATGAAAATTGAGGTCAACACTAAAAGACTCACCAGAAGCTACAAAAAAGTTTTCAGAATATATAAGAACAGCAGCAAGAAAATGAGAGTTGTTTAGTGTTCAATATATTTGAGATATTCCAGAATTAGCTTCATCGGTTAGGTATGTATTTAACGATAAATTCTTGCCAACAAAAGTATTTTCAGCAACAGAACTAAATACAGCATTTAAAAAAGCAAACGACTTAAAGTGATTACCAATTAGAGATGTTGTAGACCCAAAAAACAGATGAATGTTTTGGGATGATTTATGATGAGGTAAGTATAGATTATCATCAGATTGAAAACAGCAATTATGAATACGTGAGCAACCATCTAAAAGTTGAATTGTTGATGCTTTGAATAATTGAAAAATGAGTGAACTTGAGAAAAATGTAAGGGCATATTTATGAAAAGAATACGATAATCTTGTATTAGATTGAGAGATTATAGATGATGTATCAAAAATTTTATCTAATATTATATGTTAATATGGCTTGTGATATTTCAAATAAGATGTTGGCAGAAATTATATCTTCACCAAACCTGTTAAAAAAGGTTAAGAAAGATATTGACTTAATAAAGGATTACAATATTAGAATAAAAGCTATAGAAGAATGAAAAAATCCTAATATTAATGTTGTTAGTAGATTGAAACAAGCACAAAAGGTTTCTGAATCTAATATTATATATATATCAACATTTAAGTCTATTTCTGAATGATTAAAAAATAGATGATTATTTAATGATGAAATATTTAATGGTTTAGTAAAATCATTAAAAAAAGTGTTCCCAGAAGAATATTGACAGTATTTAGATAATTTAGATAATGTTAATTTATGGAGTTCTCTTGTATGAAAGAAAGTTAATGCTGATGATGTTGCACATATCGTATCATTTGATATGGCTATTAGACATAAGTTTGATTGATTTAAAGCACCAACAGAGACAGAGTTATTAGCTAAGTCACATTATAAAATTAGTGATAGCACCTATATGATATATAGGAATATGATGAACGATATAGTTTCTAATAAAGATATAAATACAAACGATATAAGTAAAATTGTTGAATGATTAAAAAAATGATGAACTGACTTAAGTATATTAAGAGATGTTGAAGATTTACAAAATTTAATCAAAAGCTCTACTACATTAAGAGAATTGGAAGAGAGTTTCTTATTATGATTAAATGTTTTAGATGATACAACACTAGGTCTATTTTTAAGTAAAATGGATGATTTAAGATTTTGAAAAGGCTGAATACAGAAATCATTTTGGGAAAGTTTATGAACACCTATATATAATCCTTGAAAAGTAATTAAAAACTGAATGAAAGAGGATGTATTAAAAAGATTCAGAGCTGCATCTAGTTTGTTTGATAGTCAAGAATTAAAGTTTGTTGAATGAATAGAGAAAAATAAGAAATGAGAAATAATTAAAAGAAATATAGATGAGGTTGTAAATAGGGTTGTAGATTTATTAAGAGGTAAGGTTAAAAAAATAAACCTATGATGAGAAAAAATATATACAATAGCAGACAAAGATTTACTTATGAAAATAGTTTGAGATGATTTAATTGAGGCTAAGTTTTTTGAAGAATGAGTATTTTCTTATAAATTAGCTGACTTAAAATGAATGTCTAATGCTACTGATGATATAGTAGTAAAACCTGATGTTAAATTTGATACTCCATTACATCAAGAAGCTAGGAAGTATAAGAGTGCTGAGGAGTTTGTGAAAGATAATATATTTGTTAAAGAAAAAAACGGTTTTCGCACTAGAATAAAAAATGATAAATGATATGCAGACTATTATATTGATGATTATGATTGATGAAAAGAACTTATTATTGATATGATTGAGACAAAAGAAACTTGAAAATGATATTGAGATAGAATTATGCAAGAACTTGAAAATATAGCAATAGATAAAAAAGTTGATAGAATAAGTTTACATGCATATGAACAATGAAATGTTCCAACAGATAAACTTGTAAATTTTTATGAAAAACATTGATATACTATTGAGGCTGGTAGTGATTGAATGTGATATGAGATGATAAAAGAATATGACAACCTAAATTATTGAAAAGTAAAAAATCTCAATAAATCCCAACTCAAACAAATCCGAGAAGAAGCAAACAAAGTAATAAAACCTGATGAATGAATAGATGTTTGAATTACTAGTGTAAAATGATTTGAAAGACAAGATGTTGATAAAATAGTTAATCAAGCTAAAAAATTAGAAAAAGAATGAAAATATCAGGAAGCACAAAAATTGTTTGATGAAAGTATAGAAGAGTGAAAAAATGTATTAAAAAATGCTTTTTGAGATAAAATATTAAGATTGTGAAACTGAATATGAAGGCGAGAATGAAAAAGTGAACCAACTATAATTTTTTGACTTAAAAATATAACAGAAAACGATATAGATATACTTGTAGACATAAGTCAAAATAAATTTAAACAAAAAAGTTTTTTTACAGCAGAATATTCAGATATAGAAAAGTTTTGAATTATCAATGAGAAAGAGTGATTATCCATAGAGCCTTGAGCTATTATTTATACAAAAAACAAAATTACTCTTGAAAATGCAAAGGAAATAGATAAGATGTTTGAGAAAAATTGAATATATGCTTGAACTATACTACCAAATGGTGAGTGAATAAAATTATATAATTTATCTGCTTTTAATACAAACTATGAATGATTCTATAAATCAATCCGTAAATTTGCAAAAGACCTCGAAATGAGCGACACTTTCTGAGTTCAAGGAATTTCTAAATGAACTTCGTTCAGAATTAGACATATCTGAACCTCAAGAAAACAATGACTCTGAACTTATAGATGATGGAAATCTATTAGGTGAGATAAATATCTCTCCGACCAATCGTTAAGGGTAAACTTAGAAAAACAATTAGATGATGTTTTAACAGACACACCAAACTATTGAAACTCTATATTAAAATTTGTAAACAAGGACTGAAAAACAGCACCAGTAGGACAACATTATTTTGTAGATGTTAATATATATGACGCACCTACTGCTGAATGATATATTGATATTTATAAGGTATTATGAGAAGACAATTCTTTTAATATAGGTATGCCATTAGAAAGAATATCTACAACAAAAGAAGAATTTGCTAATGTTATAAAATGATTGGTTGAGAAATGAACAAAAGAAAATCCTATTAATATTATGCTTCGTGATGATAGGGCTATGAAATACCTATACGATTTTCCTATATGAGATTTAGATGCCGTTAGATTTACTTACCCTAGAGATAAGGGTAGTTATTTCTATATGGATTGAACAGATGTTAAATTATGAGTAATACATGATACTATAAAAAAAGATATAATTAGTTCATTTAATAAAATATGAGTTGATTTATGAGTGGATTCTAAATTCATAGAAAGAGACTGATTAGATATTGTTGCAATTAGACAGCAATATTGATTTGATACTACTGTTGAAAAGGTTGCAGATATTTTTGAAACAGATAAAACAGCTATCAGCAGTGTAAAAGATTTATTAAGTGTTTCTAAAACCATTAGTCAAACAGACTGAAGATTAGTTTCTATATGAGTTGATTATGGGGCAGAATGGAAAAATGTTCTTTTAAAAGACAAAGATTTCTTTATTTCTGAAGCTAAGTATTTAGCACCTGACCAGAATTTAATAACAGACTGACTTGATTTATCTAGGTTACAAAATGATTGGTATAATTGGGCTTTTGCAAAAAATCTAACAGATAAAGAATATGCCAGAAAAATTTTCTTAAAAAATTTCGATGTAACTATTTGAGATATTTATCTTAATACTAGAAAGCAGATAGAATTACAAATGGAGTTAAGAAAAAATTATGAAATAAATATGGATTGATTTAAAGATTTTGTAGATTTGTTATCTAGGAATAATGTATCGGATGGTGATATATTAGAAAATACATTTATATTGAACACTGTTACAAAAAATAGTATTGATAGACCAGAAAGTCAAGAGTTTATAAAATTCTTTAATGATTCAAGAAATCTAGTAGATTCTATAGATAAAAGAATATCATGAACAACAGAGAATATATCAGATTCTATTAAGAAAAAAATACAGCTACCAAAAGAATGAAAATGAATAGCTATTGTAGAAAATGATGTATCTTTAATTTGATTAAGATGACAACAAATAGAGGATGCTTGAAAATATCCTGACTTTAAGTATTGAGAAGAAATAGATGATTACTTAACTGTAGAACAAAAAAGAAGAGAAGCTGTAATGCAATGAACTGACTTTACGGAAGATTTTGTATCTTTTAGTGATGTATCTAAAATGTTTAGTAATGAAACAGATAAATTATTTGATAATTATATAGATTATGTTACAAGATTAGTAGAAGAGTGATGACCAGATTTAGATAAGAAGTTATGGAAACTATATTCTTCATTTGATTATGCTTTGATAAAATTAGAAAGTGATATGCAGTATTCTTTCAAGTTAGCAACATCGAAATGATGAGAATTAAAATGATTTCATTATTCTATATGAGCATATAGACAAGCAGAAGATATACAAAAATATATAGAAAACTTAACAACACAAAAAGATATAATAAAAAGAAGATTAAATGGTGTTGTAGATAATATAGTTGAAGCAAATAGGAATGATGGAATTTTGTTTAATGGTAATGTTATAAATTGACAGATTATACAAGATTGAAAAGATTATGCTAAATGATTGGCAAGAAAAGTTTGAGAAACTTATCCTGAGGATTATTTTAAAAATATATCAAGTAGAGAATTAAAAGAGTTTATATCTCTAAAGAAACAGCAGTTTGAAGAATTAAATAAAACTAAATGAACTATTCACACTATATATAATGCTATTTCTGATGGGATTAGAACATCTAATTTCTTGGATGAATATAAATTAGTGGATGATATAGTTTCTTGAATGAAAATACCTCAAAAGTTTATAGACATAAATCCTAGTGTATTCAGTAATTGAAAGGCTCTATCTATGGATGTAAGTCATAAGATTTTAGTTGATATGTTTAGGTGAGTATCAGATATGTATAAACCAACTTGATACAAATTATGAGATAAAATATTACAGATGACATGAAGTCCGAAAGAAAATTTGAGACAGATGAAAGAGTTGGTATCAAACATAATTGATGATGTTATATCTAAAATGGATGATACATCTAATATTAATCCTAAATGATTAAAAGAGGCATATACTTCAATGATAGCACCATATTCTGATTTTGTTAAAATACCACAGAAATCAATTGATAGTGTTGTTGAAAAATATAAATTCTGAAGTGCTGATGTTGATAGCTTTATGAAGCAATACATTTGAGAACAGCCAATAGAAATTAAAACAGATATTTTCCCATACAGTAAAGAGTACCTACAAAAAACCAATGATGTTGCAGAGAATATCGCAGACTATGTTAATAAAACATTTGATGATTCATTCTCTGAAATATTAAAATGATGAGCTACTGAATTGTTTATGGATTCTGTTCGTTCTATATTAACTAATGATTGACGTGAATGAAGATGGCTTAGACAATTATATGATGCGAATAGAGCTAATTGAAAAAAAGTTTCAAATGAATTAGATAGAATATTACCTAGAGATTTGACTTGGTGATTAGATTTTTCTAAATGAAAAATGTGAAAGAGTTTTTATTTCTTTGATAAGGAATTACTATATAAAGCACAGGATGCTTTAAAAGAAATGTTAGACGCTTGATTAAGATGAGAAAAATTATCTGCATTTGTTGCTAGAAAATGAACAGCCGATTATCAGATAGCAGAATCTTTGGTTAATTATTTTGAAAAATATCGTGAAATATTATGAAATATTATACCTAGATTAGATAATAATCAGGTAGATGTTTTTGATAAACTATATGATACATTCTTAAGAATAGGTAGAGATGAAAATTATAATAAAGCAGTATTAGTTAATAATGATGAATTAGTAAAGTCTAGGTCATGAAAAAAAGCTAAAGAATATATCTCCAGTGAAAAGGAAATGAAACAACAGTTAAATGCTTTAGCAAAAATGGCTGAAAATAATAATTTTTTATGAGTATTTAATTTAAGTAATTGACCAGACACTATATTAAAGAAGATGAACTTCAAGACATATATAGATTGAAGAATAGTTTTTGATGGTAATATAGAAAATGCTTCAACTTGGGCTAATGAGTTTAATAAGTTTTTCTGAACAAACTTATCTGAAGACCAATATCTTTATATATATGAAGCTGTTTTTTGATGAAGATTAGCACAATTTGCGAATTGGATAGATTCAACATCTTGATTTATAAAACAAATATGAAGAACTGTATTTAACCCATTAATTAGAGCACCAGTTGTTGTATGAATAAATATAATGAGCTGAATAACAACTTGAATACTTCCTTGATTATGAAGAGGTAAACAATTGATTGCATGAATATCAGACCCTGACAAAAATGCTATTGTTAGAATAATGACAGATTTTTGACTTGTTGATGAGTATTTTGATTTATCAGCATCTTGAGTTAAACAACTATATTGAGAAGCATTAAGAATGTGATGAGGTAGTATTAGTAAATGATTAATGAGAAGTTTTAAGTCAGGTTCATTAAAAAATTCTTTTAATCTTGTTACTACAAACACAAATAATGTATTAGATATAATGCTTATGGGTAATTATAAACTATATTCAGTATATAATGCTATGCAATGATTATCTTGAAGAAGGTTTAGTTCAGCTGTAGAGTTTGAAAAATACTTAAGATGATTAGATGAAAGCTCTAGGGCAAATGTTTTGACAGAACTTCAAGCATTATCAAATAGGTGATTTTATAGTATAATTGCTGCTACTGATGGTAATTTTGATAAATCATTATCTTCATTGAAGATGTTAACAAGAACATCAAAAGCATTGACTTGAAGTGATATGACATGAAGACAATTAGCATCAATATTCAAATGAATACAGCAAAATATATCTTTCTTAAATGGTTGGTGAGATGGAATAGTAAGATGGTTTGCTAGATGAGTTTTAAATAGTGTAGATGTTGGTAAATATTTGATTAAGAATTGATTCAAATGAGAAGCACTTGATAATGTTGTAAAATTTTATCAATCTACTCCTGAGTTCCATCAATTTGTTCATACTATGGTAGCTGATGTTATGTTATTAGCAAGATGAATTAGAATACAAAGGTCTTATGAGGATATATATGAAGATTGAGAATGAATATCTTTAGATGATGTTGTTGATGCTGTAACTATATTTACTACTATATGAAACTGATATTGGTCATCGTTATTTTGACAAACTATATGAAGGTCAACAGAAATAGCTAATATAGAAATGAAAAAAAATGTAGAAGATAATGTTAAGTTTTGATATTGAGCAGTATGGTGAAACGCACTTACTTCTACAATAATGAGAAGATTTTTTGTAGACTTGAAATATTTAAAGCCACGAAATTTCATGATGGCTCAGATGCAAAAAACAGAATGAACCCTAACAGAAAAAATTGCTGCTTGATTACAAACATTAGTGGCTACAGCAGGTTCTTGAATGATTAGATTTATGCTTGAAGATAGTTTTGACCCTAATAACTTAAAATATACATTAGATGATAGATGAATAATACCTGAGGTTATGTGAACAGATGTTTCTGATGACACAAAACAAGCATATAATCAAAGTGTTGTTGATTTAGTGACAGCAGCAAAACTATGAGATTGGTCGTCTTATGTAAGATGATTATTAAACAACAATATGGTTTCATGAAATATAATCAGACCATTAAAGAAATTATTAGCATGACAATTCAGAACACAATCTGAGGTCGCAGAAATAGCTTCACAATTTGAGGTTTTTGATGACTTCTTTAACTGAAGAAATATAAAGGTTTGAGTTTCTGATTATGATAATATTAGAACTGATTTATTTAATAGGTCACTAACTAACTATAATACCATAGAACAGTGGTTAGGAGACTGACAAATAAATTATTGAAATGCTTATTTTGATGATGCTATATGAATAATATATGACAAAATATGAAAGGAATGAATGCTGGAGATATATAATCACTTAACATCATTCAAAAAAAGTAAAGGCAAAAAAATGTCTGAGTTAGATGTGTTATCAATATTTAAGTCTTATGTTGAAAATAATGATATGTGAGAGGTTGAGGATTTAGCTAAGGCAGTTATAAATCATACAGCACTATCTTTAAATGTTCATAACTCTATACCAGATTGACCAGAGATAAATAAAGTAAATCATTTCTTAAATTCTTTTGATTTGTATTATCAATGGATGTTAGAAAATAATGTAGAGATGATGACAGACTTTGTTATTAAAAAACACAATAGAGAAACTCCTGAAACAGCTTTGCCTATATATGACAAGAATTGAAAATTCAAATCACAATATCGTGACTATATAAGAGATGAAAGGTTATTGAAGGATGCTATAGATAGATGAGATATAGATTTTGTTAATGCTAGATTTAATCCTTTAGTAAAATCACAAAAATTTACAGCTTGGAAATTAATGAATAAAGACTGAACAATAAATGAGACAGCATTGTTTTCTTTAAATAGGTTAATGAATTATATTAAATCCACTGCTTGAAATAGACCACAATGACAAACAGCAGAGATGTTATGAGCGATAGTTCAAAGTGATATAGAAAATTTTGTAGACCTATATAGGAAAGATATAGAAATGTATTGATGAATGAGTGAATGATTAAAAAACTATGTTGATAATGTATTTTATACAGAATGAATAATGACAGATTATATAGAGGATTTGCAAAACTGATATGATATTGTTAAGTGATGAGATGGCAATGGTGGTAAAGTTTGAAAACTATCAGCTGATTTTGAAAAAATAGCTTCTGCATTTGATAAAATTAGAGATGATTTTAAACAACAAGTTAATTTGCCTAAGTTTAAACAAACTAGCTTTGCTCTTAATGGAAGTGAAAAAACATTATTCAAACCAAAAAAAGTAGAATCATACTCTCCACAATACAGTAAGTCTATATATGAAGATAATATATCAGAAGAAAAACCTAAAGATATAAAAAGAAGAATAAAACCAAGCAAGGATTTTAAATTCAAAGAATAATATGAACAGTATAACAGACTTTAACAGTGAGGAATATGAAATAGTGGAGTATCTAAATCAAACAAATAATGAGAAGGCTGAGAGTATTGCTAACAAAGTTGCAAAAGAAGATGGTTTTCAAGATGCTAATGAACTGTATATTAGAGAGTTACAAGAGATGAAACAAAAATTAAAAGAGAGAGCACAAATTAAATGATGGACTCCAGAAGCAATAGAAACTTGGAGAAAGATTAATAATGATTTAGAACAGGTAGTGTGAATTAAAAAGGATAAGTGAGCACTATATATCCTTAATGAAATAAAACAGAAGTGAGAAAATTTATATTTAAGATAAGCTAATGGCAAACAAACTAAAAAACCTTAATAAAGAAGAGGTAAAACATTTAGAGACGGTTGTGGGTTGAACTTTAAATTACTATATTGAACATATATTTCCTTGAATATATGAGATAATAAAAATGAAAACTGGATATACAGCAGACATAGAATCTCAATTAAAAAAACTAGACCCTAAATGAGACTCTTCTTATTATGTATTTCCTATTATAGAGCCAAACACAGATGCTTTCATAGCCAACTCTTATGATATAGATACATTTTGGAGACCAGTTCCAATAAAAACAGACAGTGATGGTAAGGCTATGGCAAAAGATGCTGAGGATTATTTGTCTTGGGTAGAAACAATTACCAATTGGAAAGACATAGAGGACTCAATAAGAGCTGAAGCAGCATTAGTTTGAACATCATACTGTAAGTTTTCTTATATTAAAAAAAGAACATCTAAACTACCTTATGCAGAACATATATCTTTCTTTGATTTGTTTGCTGTTCCTTGAGCTAGAGATTTCTATAAATCAAGATATAAAATATATAGAACTATAAAATCTGATAATCAGATAGAGAGTCTATATGGTTGACTATTAAAAGATAAAGATACTAAAAAGTTTATAGACAAAAGATGAGAATGTTTTGTTGATTGGGACTTTAATAAAATATGGGATTTAAAATATTATGAAAAATCACTTACTGAAGAAGTAGAAAATATAATAACAGAATGAAGTGTATCACCAGCAGAGGTATTTACAAAAGCACTTACTAAACAGTTTATGGTTATAGACTGAGAAAATGGTAATAATGAAATAATTGAAGTCTGGGATTGAGGTAAATGTCATGTCTTTATAAATAGAGAATATATGGTATCATACGAAGAATATGAAGATTCACCATTTGGTTGTGTTGTATTTGAGAAACAATCTTGAACATATCTTGGTAGATGATTATGACATAAATTAATGGCATCACAATTAGAGGCAAACTTCCTATATAATTCATTAAGAAAATGAATTAGACAAGATGTATTCCCTGATACTATGACAATACCTTGAGCTATAGTAGACCCTGTTACCTGACAGACACCAGTAGAATTATCTTATCAATGAGGTAAAAACTATAATGTAAATCCTTCTGCAACATTTGGTTGAGAAGCATTTAGAAAAATATCTTATACAGACCAAAATACATTAGCTATATTAAGATGAAGATTGGTTGAGGTTACACAAGAAGCACAAATGATTTCCTGAACATCATCTTATACACTATGATGACAAGGTAAGATTGAAAGAGTTGCTTGATGAGTAGCACAAAGAAATGAAGTCTTTTTGGCTAGATTAAAGCCATTAGCATCTTCTATAAAATCTATGAAAGGTTATGCCTTTACTATATGGTTAGAGATAGCTAAAAAAATAGATAAGAATCTAATAATAAAAATATCTGAGAACTGAGAAGAAACAACAGTAAAAGATATTAAGGTAGATGATATTCTTAATAAGACTCATGTATGGGTAGAAACAGAAACAAACAAAACAATAAGAAGATATGAAAATATTACATTATGAACACAAGTATTATGAGTATTGTCTCCTTTTGCAAATATGCCAGAAGCACAAAAATATATGGTTGCTATATTGAAAAAAGTTACAAAAGACTATGCTTATGATGCGTGAGAAGATTTTGGTGAGTGAGAAGAAACACAACAACAGTGACCATGAATTGAAGAACTGATGCAACAAGCACAGTGACTAGAGGCACAGATGTGATGAGAAGACGCTATGATGAGAAATAATATGTTATGAGAGTTTATATTTGGTATTCCAGTTGATTGATGAGATGAAACTGAGATACCATGAATGCAATTCTAGCTCAAATAATGTATTCAAATCAGATATGCGTTGTATATTAAGATATAGGGTATAAAGATATTCTATCAATTTTATCAAAAACTATTCAAAAAAATGGATGAAAACCTAAAGTCTATGGGGGACACAGGTAAAGTTGATTTCAAAGAGGAAGTCAATTCTAATTGAGCTAATGCAGAAAACAATGCTAATGCAAATGTTAATGAAAATGCACAATCAGACAAAACAGTAGAGGATGTTATAAAAGAAAGCGAACAGCACAGACAATTATCTCAAGAAGAAGCAGTAGCTAAAGCTAGAGAGGAAGAAAGTATTAGAAAGGCTGAAGAGTTCTTTGGTTACAAACAAGAGGAATTAGAGGATGCTTGAAAGAAGGTTGTAGAAACCGAACAACAAGACGATAATTCTCAAGAAATTAAAGCACTGGTTGAAAAAGCTAAACAGGCGACTGAAGCTGCTAAAAGAGTAACAAAGGCTTATGAAGAAAGGTATTGAGTTTTATTAACTGAAAACAAGACTTTAAAAACTGATGTTCTTGAAAAAGACATTGAGATTAAAGCACTTCGTAGTAAGATTGAAGAGATGTCTAATGAAAGAGCTCATGAGTCTAATAGTCTTATTAAGACAAACGACATGAGGCTCAGGTATCTAGCTAATATCAGAAGTAGAAGAGCAGAAAATCCTGATGACCAATCTCTTAAAGCAAAAGAATTAGAGTATTTAATAGATGAGTTATCTATCCACGTTCCACATGTTAGTCCAGAGGATTTAAGAAAATTTATAACAAAGAGAGATGAATCTATTGATGTTATACCTAACGATAAATCCGATTATATGGCAGTAGCTAGAAAAGTAGCCGACGACGTTACCGCTGAAAAGAAAAAACAAAGTATCATAAAGGCTATATCTCCTAAAAGGATAAATTACAATATTTAATTTTTATTTATTTTTTATTTTAAATTATGTCTAATTTAAACTGTACAGAAGGTTGTGGGTTTTCTCATGGGAATCCTACAGCTGTAGAGAACTTGAATAGAGTTCACGAAATTATGGCACCTCTCGTTGATAGTGGTTTGCCATTACAAGCAGTTAAACCTATGAAAGGTTACTGACTTGCACCTTTTTTATTTGAAATTGCTGAAATTGAAGGAAACGCATACTTAAGACTAAAATCAGGAATTATTAATGGAGACTCTTTTATTGAAGTAAAAGTAGACCCAGTTGATTGTTCTGTAGTTTGGTACGAACAAGGTATTGCTTCTGGAGAAACAGAATTGGTAGCTCAATTGAATGCTGGTGACCTTGTTGTTGAAGTAGAAGATGTATCAGTACTAGGAAACTTGTCTGATAGTCATACTATTATATTGACAGCTGGTGCACAAGTATTTACTGGTAGAGTTGATTCTGTAGATGCTGTTGCTAATACTATCACATTGAAGGCTTGACCTTCTATTGATATTCCTGAAGGAACTTGTGTATCAAGAGGTACATACCACAGACCACAAGATTGTGTAACTGAATCTGATAATGAATGAGTAATAGGATACGACAAAGGAAAATACAAATCATACTTTAGAAAAATTGAAGCAACTGTTTCATTTGATGCTAATACTGATTGTACTTTATCTTCTTATACTTATGCTGAAGATTTAGGATTAGAAACTTCAGTAGAGTTCTTGAAAGTTAAGAAATCAGCTGCTATTGTTGAATTGAACAGACAATTGCACTATGCTATATTCTACGACCAAAACTATGCTAAAAACACTAACCCTGCATTTCCTAACTCATCTGAAACTATGGGTATATTCCCTAGATTGGATTATGTTCAAAATGAAATGGGTATTGTAACTACATTTGATTTTGCTGCAGAATGTTGTACTGATGCTGCTGAATGTGATGCTATATCTAATTCTATCAATACATTCTTTGACTATATAGACTATGTTACTAAATCTGGTTTCTATGGTAGCAAAGTTGTTATTGGTGTAAACGAAGCTCAAATAGTTGCTCTTAGAAATATGAGACCTTACTTTGAAGCTCATGCTGGATATGTAGTTACTACTTCTCCTGCTGCTAGTGGACAAATATTTATCGACAGACAGATTTTCAACATCAATACTGGTGTAAATGAAATTGAGTTCAGATATGAACCATCTTTCGATAGATACAAAATTCCTTTCATGTTTGTTATGCCTGAAAACTCAATGTTATTTGTACAAAAAGAATACAACACTGTTGAATTTACTGGTACAGATTTCAAAGCTAAAAAACATGACACATCAAGTCTTATGCCTTGAATGCCTATATTCAGAGTGGTAGACTTAACATCTTACCAAACTAATGGTATAGACCCATGTAAAATCTACCACATTGATGCTGAAATAGCTATTGTACGACCATTTACTGACAAAGCTGCATATATGAGATTATGGAATTTCGGTTCTTGTCTTCCTTCTTCTTGTGCTACTTGTGTATCTGATGCTCTAGCTAATGCTGGAACAGGTAAAGTTCAAATGATTGCTGAAGCTAGTTAGTTCTAGTTATCATATATATAAAAAGGCTATCCTTCGGGGTAGCTTTTTTTTGATTTTAAAACACTATATAGATTGTATATTAAGATATAGAGAATTTTATTTTTGTATAGTTTTTTAATGATTTCTAAATGTTATACTATAGGAGAATTGTTATGTTGATTAGATGTTATGATTACTGATTGTAGTGATAGGATTTGTTTAATGAATAATATACTGACTGATTTTTATGATTATATGTATTGAAGTCCATTAATTAAACTTGGTGAAGGTTTTGTTTGAAGTGGTGATAAGAAAATAGAGTTAACTTTTGAGCCATACAAAATAGAATGATTTTATGGTTGGTGAAAAAACTGTGCCAATAATAATTGTTTTATTAAAGTACAGTCTTGTTTAGATTGTGTGTGTCCTGAACTATATCAAATAAAAATGGAAAACTCTTTACATTGAGTATGACCTGCACAGTATATGTTATCTTATGATGATGTTGATGATAAATGGTTCTTAGATTTTAATATACCAGCAGGTGTAGATAGATGATATGTTGTGTATAGTAGAACACATAAACCAATAACAATGTATGATGAGACTATATGTATAGACCATAGACTACTTACTGGATTAAAATTAATGATAAGAAAATATATAGCTATTAATCAAAAAGAAACTAACTTAGCACAATTCTATTGACAAGAGTTAGCTGTTTGGAAAGCTAATAAAGAAAAAGAGCATGTTTGAAATCTTATTTCTGTAATGAGCAACAATGTCTGACAACTTAAGTAATATATCAAAGTCCTATTGGAATGGAGAAATGGTTTGATTAGTTAATGCTCAATATAGAGAATTAATTAACATAGACCCTGATGCAGTGCCTTACATAGATAAACTAAGTAAGACATCATTTTTTGCTAAAACAAGAAAGGGTTATGTTGTTGATATGCCACCACAAACATTTATAGATGATAATGTCATTAAATATTATACAACTGATATTAGAAAAATAGATAATACATGATGTAATGATTGAAGTTGTTACTATATGTTTTATCAAGTATCACCAGATGGATGACAATATAGAGTATTAAAAAGAGATTGTTGAGACTGTGAAATAACTCTAGTAGATAGTTGATATAGATGTCCTTGTGATAGTGATGAGTTTTTTGACTTAGACTATCCTATATGAGAAGTTATTAAGGAATGATTTGGTAGACAAGAGGTTGAATGATGAATACAACCTAGATTTTATGATAATTTTATTCCAGTTCCAGATTGAGGAAATGTTTTTGTATGAGACTATATAGTTTTTTATAGTACCACACACTCTCATAATCCTTGACAATGTTGAATATACAGACAAATCAATTCTATAGAAGATTGATATGTAACTCTTGATACTTGATATGAGGAGTACACTGATGAAGATTGGAAATGAGAAAATGTTTGATATAGAATATTTAGAAATTTATGAACAACTGTTGGTTGGGTTTGAAGTTCAGCAATAAATATCCACCACCATGAATCTATCCACTCAACTATATGTTGAGATTGGGGATGATGTTTATTGTCTGTTGTTAATCACAATGGTATTTTGAATGTGTTAACTGACAAGTGATACAATTTATATTGAGGTATAGGTGAAAATGTTACATATTTTAGCTGATTGCAAACGACTTATGTCTGAACGGATAAGTTTAGCTCGGTTTCTTTTGGTAATTTTCTTGTTTTTATGGGGAAGTCGTCAATAGAATCTATGGTTTTTTCAGATGATGGAAAATTCTCTTACAAATATAATTTATGAGAAACAAGTTATTCTGACTTTGGGATATATTCCAAGAAGTCGTATGCTGTGTTTAATAATGGATTATATATAGTTGGTAAAGATAAAAGATTATATGCTGCGAGTATAGCTGGTAGTGGTGAGAAATATTATCTACAACTAGAGCCACAATCAAAAGACATATTCCCAGAGTTAGATTTATTACAATCTTATGATGAGGTTAGTCTTAGTTCTTATCAAAACAAACTATATATATTTATTAATGGTAAATTTGATAGTGAGAATGATTGATTAGATAAAACAAAGATATTAATATTTAATAGAGATTATTGATTATGGTATAATCATATTATATCACGATGAGTAATTAGTTGAACTAAGTACTGATTGTTTTATGGATGATGACTATATCAATATGTATGAGATAGAGATGTATATATAATGGGTTCTCCTTGAGAGACTATAGAACATTATTCTCCTATTAAAGCAGAGATAGTATTTGATATAGTTAATAGTGAAAATCACTGAATAGAGAACTGAAATTGAAATAGGGTATCTTTAATGACTAATAAAAAAATTAATTGGATTAAGTTGTTATTAGGTGCAGGGATATATACAGATAATACATATATAGAAATATCAAGCTATATGTCTTGATATAAATTTAATAAAAAAATCAACTTTACCAATAATGAATGGTTTAATAATTGGTTAGAATATTTTAATGAAGAATATGATAACATAACTGTGTCAGATTGTTTTTGAGACACATTATCTAGGAATGATAATATGGAGAATAAGTGTACTGGTTCAAAAGCTAATACTGATATTAGAGAAGAATTAGAATCACCTGTTTGTTGAGATTATGATATAAGGTTTAATTCTAAAAGGTTAGATGATTATGCTATATGTTATGATGATAAGGGGTATCAATTATCTCCGATAAATCATATATATATAAATCCATCATTAAAATATAATTCTATATTATATACAGTTAAAATAGTATCTGATAATTATGATATGATTAATTTTGGCTGAGCTGTAGTAGAGTATGAATCTTACCCAATCAATTATAAAGAGAAATCTTATTATGATATTGAAGAGAAATGTTAAAAAAATGTGTTTTTTTATGTAGTTAGATTGTATATTAAGATATAGAGAAATTATTTAAATTATAATTTAAGAAAAATGCCAGAAGGAATGGATATGTGATTACAAGCAGATATGGATTTGCTTAATGAATTTGATACAGAAGCAGGGGAAATGCTATGAGAAGAAACTGTAGGAGAAGAAATGACACAAGAAGGTTTGGATTATTATTACAATATGATGTTACCTGAATTACAAGAAGGTAAATTCACAAGTGATGATAAATTAGACTTTATTAGAAAATTACTTTCTGCTTAATTTATATTAAAACTTTTTAATAATGCCTAAAAGTAAAACTAGAGAGATATTAAATTCTTTAAAACCTAGAGGTAAATCAGTATCTAAAGCAGAAAAGGATGACAGAACGCCATCAATAATGATTTCGTGAACAAATCCATTGCAATTAAAAGCATCAATGGATATGGTTTGTCAAATGAAAGAATTAGTAAGTGCTGTTACGAATGCTTGAATAGATGTTGTACCTGAAACACTATATGTAGATTTACCAACACAAATATTACAAACACCTGAGAATGGGGTTACTAAAGATACTAATACTGGTAATGTTGTAATTAAAGATTCTTCTTGAGATTATGTAGTAATAACTTGAGCACCTTGAGCATCAAGATATAGTCAAGTATTTACACCAGTTGCTAATGTTGCAACAGTAATAACACACAATCTATGAACAGAAGATATTGTTGTTATGGTAAAAGACAATGTGACTAAAAAGGTTGTTAATGTTGATATAGAAATAATAGATGCTGATAATATAGAAATTACATCAACTACAACTGATGTATTAAGAGTTACTTGTATTTAATTTTTAAAAGTCTTTTATAATGGTTAAACATTTAAATAATATAGAGATAGTTTCTGACAGTATTAATCGTTCTTGATTGACTACAGAAAATATGACATCAAGTACTCCTGATAAATTGGTTGGTACTACATTCAAATCTGTTCTAGTAAATGAGAATGGAGAGTTTGTTGTATGAGAAGATTGAACAAATATACAATCAGATTGGGATGAGACAGACCCATTAGCACCTTCTTATATACAAAATAAGCCAGATGCACTATTACAACAAATACAATACCCAACTTTTTCTAGTTTACCAGCAATTTGAGATGATAGAGTAATTTATTATATGCAAGACGATTGAACTTTATGGATATGGGATATAACAACTTCTGCTTATATAGAGGTTGAAACTTGAAGTGGTATAGTTTATTCATTAGCAGACTGAACAGTTGTTTGAATGACTATATGAAATAGATGATTAGCTTCTGCTTGAAGTAATGCAGACAAAACATACGAAACAAGTCAAACAATAGACCCATTAACTTGACACACTACAGAACAAACATTTACAGGTACTGTTAATTACGATGGTGCTACAGTAAATAGTGAAGATACTATATATAATCATGTTAATGATACTATAAATAATGTAGGTGTTACTGAAAACTATGATAACACTTCTACTACAAATAACAATGGTAATACTATAAATAATAATGAAACAATTACCAATAATACTGATACAAACGAAAATAACGCAGGTGTTACTGAAAACTATGATAACACTTCTACTACAAATAATAATGGTAATACTATAAATAATAACGAAACAATTACCAATAATACTGATGTAATTGAGAATTGGGATTGAGACAATGTAATTAATTTAACAGAGAACTCTAGTATCACCAATAACTTAGATGGTACAGTAACAAATAACTTATGAGATACTTATGTAGAGAATAATGTATATGAAACATGAGCGACCATTAATAATGAATGAGAGGTTAATATTAATTATAATGAATATACTGAAAACAATACACATACAAATACAGTAATAAATAATGAATGAAATGTAACTAATAATTACGAAGACTATATAGAAAATAATACTTATGATAGTACTACAGTTATAAACCACGATGGTGGTACTCACAACTATAGTAATATAGAAATAACTTACGATAATACAACCAATGTAAACTACGAAGGTAATACTACTATGGAAAATCTTACTGTTAATAATATAACATTCCCTTGAGGTAATGTATTTGTTAATGGTATAGGTAATTGGGAAGTAACAGATGAAGCAGTAAGTGAATATAGTTTAGTAGCTACTCCGATGTCAGAAGGTTCAGTAATAGTGTGGGCTGATTCAGGAACAGGGCTATTTCCATTAGCACCTGCATCTGACTACACCTATGATGTTTTACTTAACAAAATTACATTTTCCACTCCATTGGGAACTGGGGAAAGAGCATACATTTGGATACTATCTTGAAATGCGAACGCTAATCTAGGTTGAGTTTCTTATACTGAAACATTTACCGCCACAGCAGGACAAACAGAATTTAATTTATCTGACACTCCAGCTTGAGAAGATTGGATATGGGTAAGTACTAGGTCTTGACTATATGGAAAATTAGGTTCAGCATTAGATTATGAATACGATTCAGTAACCAACAAGATTATATTACCTGCACAAGATGACTGAGATGTTATACAAGTTAGATATATAGGGTTTGTTAATCCTATTCCACCAGTAACAGAATTTACGTTTGATGTTATAGAACCAACAACACCACAAACTAACGCTAGTGCTTGGAACTATATACTTATAACATATAATGTCTGAGATAGCTCAATACTTCTACCTGACGCTAACACTTGTGAATGAAAATGTATCAAGATAAAAAAATTCACTTGAGAGGATGTTAGACAGGTGACTATAATACCATACTGAACACAACTCATAGACGGCTATACGTGAGCAACTATGAATATAAATAGAACTATGTATACACTTACTGCTATAGGTGGTAACTGGTATCTTGGTGACTAATGCTTTTAGATTATAATTTATTAAAAAATGGCACAATTAGATTTAGATAAGATAGTCGGGTCAAGCTCGATAACAGCAACGGTATTAAGTGCTGCAACACATAACGATACCAAAGACTGATATGTAAACTCTGCGATAGTAGATTTTGAAGCAAGATTTCTTGATAACGAATGAACCACTATCGGGACAGAGTTAGGTACGAGTTTGTGATTAATATTACCTAACACAACAGGTAGAGCTAGTGAGATATCTTCGCTAGTCAACTCTGTAGATTTAACATTAGGTGATAGCACCATATATACGAAACTAAACAAAACTATGAAAAAAGCTAAAGTGTCAGATTTGGGTCTAACGCTACCAGCTAGTTCTGTTGTAATAGATAAAATAAGAGAGATGTACGCTTGAAATAGACCACACGGTATAGCTATAGAATGATGATACGCTTATGTTGCTTGTTCTGGTTCCGACAGGGTAGATAAGATAAACTTAAGTACGTTTACTAACGTAGGTAATGTAGCTGTTTGAAATAACCCACACGGTATAGCTATAGAATGATGATACGCTTATGTTACTTGTTATGATTCCAACAGAGTAGATAAGATAAACTTAAGCACATTCACTAACGTAGGTAATGTAGCTGTTTGAACTAACCCACACGGTATAGCTATAGAATGATGATACGCTTATGTTTATTGTTATGATTCCAGCAGAGTAGATAAGATAAACTTAAGCACATTCACTAACGTAGGTAATTTGCCGTTATTAGCGAAACAACCGACAGCTATATTTAACTACAACAGCAAAAGATATGTTTGATATTGAGATATGTTATATAACTTAGAAGATTATTATAGTGTATCTATATGAGCGACAATAAAAGATATGGTTATATTGCCTTTAACGCATACTGGTTGAGAGGCGTTATATTGTTTAACTAGTGATAACAAGCTACAGAAAAGAGATGTGTTAGATTTTGGTTTAGTTAACGAGATAACAACAAATATCAATGATGCTAGTTGAATCGCTTTTGATGATGGGTATCTATATATCATTAACAGATGAGCTAATAATGTATTAAAAATAGATTTAAGCACATTCACTATTGCGACAACTATCGCACTAACGTCAGCTAATAGTATCCAGCAATGAGTGGTAGATTCTTGAGTATTATATATAACATCAAAAGGTAACTGAAATGTTATAAAATATAATTTAGCGACAGAAACTGAAACGACATTGAATATAGCGAACTGACCAGAATGAATACTATCTGATTGAACTTATCTCTATGTTATGTGAAGTTCTTGAGCTAATGTTATAAAAATAAATATAAGTACGTTCACTAACGTAGCTAATGTTACGGTCTGAGCTACACCGTTGAGAGGTACAATATCCTGAACAACGTTATTCACGGTCAATACTGGGTCGGTGACCAAGATAGATTTATGAACATTTACCACCATCTGAACACAGGTTATCTGAACCACTAATTTTGATATAACTTCTGATGATGATTATTTATATATTTCATCGTTTTGAGATTATACTATATATAGATTAACTCAGGAATGAGAATGAGAGAACTATGTTTATTTAAACGATATAGAAGTTTATCGTAGATTCGGTTGACGAGGTACCGTTTCTGATGGTATAGCTAACACTGATTGGGTTGATGTAAACTCTGATGCACTTGAGTTAAAATACAGTTGTTGAACTAACTGAGTAACTGGTAGTTGATGTAAAATCAAATGAATATTTTAATTTTTAAAAAACATATAAAATGATTAAAGTTTGTATAAAAGACGGTAAAATTATTAAAATAATAAATGAATGATTTTTTGATACAGAATATATACCTGAAGATTGTGAGGTTGTTGATTCAGATTTTTCGATAACAGATAGTATCGTATATGATGACGGTGAATTAAAGATTAGTGAACCTGTTATTGAGGAATAGAGTTTTTAGTATCTTAACTATATAGAAGTGCCAACAAACACAAAAGAATCCTTGTAATTTTAGGTAAAATCACTATACAAACCATATGGGGCTTAGCGGCTTAATGTAAGACAACTGGTTAAGGCGGTTGTCTTAGCCCATAATAAAACTTTAACCTTAACTTAATAATTATGTGAAAAAAATTAAATTTAGAAAACCAGATATGAAAAAGGTATTGAAGATTGTTTATATTATGATAGTGAGAACATAAAATAAGGAAATGTTGAAGAATACGTATATGAGTAAGATGTAAATGTGATTGTGGGACTATATGAAATTATTTATTAGAATCACTAAGAACATGACACACTAAGTCTTGTTGATGTTTACAGATAGACACCGTTACAAAACATAATTTGTCATGAACACCATTCTATAGTATATGGATTTGAATAAATCAAAGATGTGGAAATATAAAGAATAGATGATATAAAAATTATTGATGAAGATGAATAGAATGTAAATGGAATACATTTAAAGAATTCAAGAATGATATGTATGATTGATACTTAGAACATTTAAGTAAGTATTGATGATGAAGAAACACTAGTATAGAGAGAATTGATAATGATGGAGATTATTGTAAAGATAATTGTATTTGGTTAGATTGGTCTGGTCAGTGTAAAAATAGAAGATGTAACTTTATTAATTTAAAACAATATAGAAATGTGAACAAACTCTCCATGATATTGGAAAAAGAAAAGAAGTAATTGAAAGACAAATTACGAGCATTTCCATTGAGGTAAAACAAAAATATGAGAAAGGTCAACTAGAAACAAAGCTAGAAGAAAAATGGAGAAAGTAGGTAAGGTAAAGAAGTGAGATAAAACACGCGAGGTTCATCATAAAAAAGGTATAAAGGCATGAAACTGAAAAAGTAATTTAGCAGTTATAGGTAGAAAGAAAAACAGAGTTTTAGGTGCAGCCAAAGCAAATAGAAACAAGAAAAAGAAATAATTTAATATTTAACTATATAGATGGCTTGAAAGATATTAGCAACAGCTATAATAGATACTTCAATAAAGAAAGTGTACGAAGCCCCTGCCGACTCAGGCGTTACTCATTGAAAAATAGTAATAAGCAATTACTCGCCAGATATAGTTACTGTGTATATGGTATGAACTCCTTGATGGGATTTAACTTGATGAGTATTAACTTGGGTATGAAGTTGAACACCAGTTACATTTGATGATAAAAAAAGAAGAATACTATATAAATGAGAATTAAAACAGTATGAAAGATTTGTAGAAGATAATTTAATGTTTGGAGATGAGAACCAAATCCGAGCAGAATGAGAAAATGGGATATGTAATATAATTATATTTGGTGACTTAGATGTTGCTGCAGCTGAGGTTGAAGTATTGAAAGGTAAAGTATTAGCTTGAACAGCTACATCAGGTGAAAAAGAAAAATTAATGTTATTATCCTGAGGTGCTTACAATGTTAATAATTGTAGCTGTCCTTAGTTTTATAATTTGAACTATGTATTATGTATGATGTAGTGTATGTATATAAGCATGGAGAACATAATGGTCTTGAACTTAAATACTCTTTAAGGTCGTTAAAAAATATACCACATAATAATGTATATATCTTTTGAGATAAACCAGACTGGGCTAAGAATGTAATACATATACCAATGAAAGATGATAAGTGAACTAAGTTTAAGAATGTTAGAGCTAAGTATAAGGCTATATGTTTACATAAAGAAATATCACATAGTTTTATATTAATGAATGATGACTTCTATATTATAAAACCTATATTAGAAATACCATCTTATGTAAGATGACCACTAAAAGAAGTATTACAATGATTAAAAGAATCTATATGAAGTAAGACAAGGTTCTTTAAGGCTATATATAATGTGTTTAGAAAGTTTCCTAAAGGTAATTGTTATTCATTACATATACCAATGGTTATGAATAAAACAAAACTACTTAATATTATGAGAAGGTTTTGAAACACACTAACTTGTAAAAGAAGCCTATATTGAAACTATTATAATATCCCTGCCAAAATATCTCCTTATTGAGATTGTAAAGTATGGGGAGATAATAAAATAGATATAAAAGAGTGACAGGAGTTTTTTAGCACTAATGATGATAGTATTATAAGAAAGGATGTATTGGATGTTTTAAATGGATTTTTTCCAGAAAAGAGTGAGTACGAGATTTAATTTATTTATTTAATTTATTTTGGGGATGACAGGAAGTAAAGTTGCTATATGAGGATGAATTGCAGTAGTATTAAATTATTGTGGGTTACAACAAGAAGCCATGATTATTTATTCTATGTTTATTCTATTTGATTTTATCACTTGAGTAATAGCAGCATATTATGTTAATCCTAGTGAAGTCACTAGCCAAAAATGAATTAAATGATTAGTAAAAAAAATATCTTTACTATTAATACCTTTTGTAGTTGCATTATTTGTTAAGGGAACTTGATATGACCCAACAACTATATTGACTACAACATTAAGTATATTAATAGCAGCAGAAGCATATAGTATATTATGAAATATATATACAATGCAAACAGGACAAAAAGTAAAAGAGAACGAAGCAGTTAAGATGTTACTCGAAAAACTTATGTGAATAACAAAAAAACAGTAAAAAATCGTTTAGTATAACGAACAGAACTGGTGATAAACTCGTTCATTGCTGTTTTTTTCTATACTCTGATTTTAAATTCTAAACTATATAACTATGGAAAACAACGCTACTTTTATAAACAAACAAGGTAAAGAAGTATATAGACAACCAGTAGCTACCTATACCCGTGTCATGTGATATTTATCCCCTGTCTGAACTGTTGTTCCTAATATAAAATGATGAATGGAGGTTAATGATTCTAATAGAGATATAAATTTAAAAAACTTTAGATATAATTTAGGTAAGCGTAGCGAGTTTTATTCAAGAAAATATTTCAGTAAAGAGAAAGCAGAGAACCATAACTATATAGATTATGGTAGTTCTTGTGGTAGTTTAGAATTTGTTTGAGAACACTTTAAAGTAGTATCTGATATGGTTTTAAATAATAGAGAGTTTATTAAACAATATATTTAATAAATGTCAAACTAAACACTTGAAATTGTGTAGGAAATAATTATAGTAAAATTGTCCTAACGGATAATACGTCCCCCCACTGTATTGCTTTTGTTAGTTTGGCGTGATTAAACTAATATAAATATATAGAAGGGGGTTGTTAATTCAATCCTCTTTTATATTATAAACCAATATTATGGCAAATATGATACCCTTTAGAGGGGTTAAGTCTACAAGGAAGAATAGGAATAGGAAATATAAGCCTAAACCATGAACACCTATATGTCATCATACAAGGGAAGCATACACAGTATATAAATGATATAAAAGTTTTCATAGCTTTTATCAGAAGAGACATAAATGAGAGTTAATAGAGATGGCTTTGCCTATATATGATAAGGATTGAAATGTGAAAAGGTATCAGAGAATATTTGTAGAGCTACAGGACTTACAACCATATTATAATAAATTTTTAGAAAACATTGATTTTGTAATAAATGTGAAAGATATTTAACTTTAATGATGTGGTGGATTTGTATAAAGAGTGAAAAAGTGAAGAGGGTTGTGAATTATTGTATGAAAATATATGGGTGTTTATAGTAGGATGTAAAGGTATATATGTAATGCCAGAGGATAGGATGGACATTATGTCAGAAGCTATATTAGAAGCACATATATCTATATTAAAATCACTAGATAAAGATTACTGACAGATATATAATTATGTTAAGATTAGAGTAGTAGGAAGAATAAAAAACTATTATATTAGATTGTATAAAATATTCAATGACTATTATACCTTAGATGATGAATTAATTGAGTGTAATCCCGCTGATGAAGTTAATATAAATGTGTCTGATGAAACTATATTGAAGTTTATAATAGAATGAATATTATCGTTATCTAAATCAGAAAGAGAAGTTATATACCTAAGAGTATTTAATTTCCCAGACAAAACACTTAAAGAGATTTCTGAAATATCTTGAATGAGTACATCAATGTTATCTAGGAAATACATATCAGCAGTAAATAAAATAAAAGAACATTTAAATATTAATTGATTTAATCATGAAGATTTATTCTAAAGGTAGAAGCGAGATAATAGAACAAGCAGGAAGAAAATCATTCCATATGTGATTTGATTTAGAAATAGAACCACGATGAGTAAGTATGGAAGCAGACTTATCTTTACCAACAAAAACTAATAGGAAGATTTCTATGATGACAGCATTTAATGAAGAACTATATAATGCAGCATCAGATTTTATTAGTAAGGTAAATATATATGATAGTAATATGGAAAAATTTACTGATGATATGATAGTAACTCTTGTAACAAAAATAATTCATAATGCTATACAAAAACTAAACGAAAAAGATGAACCATTATGGAATATATTTATAAAAACTCCAAAAGCAAAAGCTAGGGAGTTAGAGTTAGCAAAAGAAGAATTTTTATGAAAAAAAGTTGTCAGTGCCACTAATATAGACAGTAACGATTGAATGAACGAATTTATCCAATCGGTTATGGAATGACCTAGTAAAACTAACGAACCAACAAAAATAGAAATACAAGAGGCTACAGAAATAAAACCTAAAAAAGTAATAAAACCTAAAGTAACAAAGACACCGAAAACAACAGTAAATGAAAAACCTTTTACCAATAAAACATTCTAATGCTAGACCAATTCGCAAAAACATTTAAAGACCATTATGAATTACAATGAGATGACTATATAATATCATATACATTTGACCAGAAGAAGTGGTATTGATTAAAAGTACCTAACACATTTGAGTCAGTAGCTGAGATATTATTAAAATGTAATGATGATGTAAAAGAAATAAAACAAAAGATTAATAGATTATTATGGTTAAGTGAAACCTTAGTTGGTAAATGGTTATGAGTAACTAGAAAGAAACAAGACCTATTAGAGATGATGTTTATAGTTGAGTTACAGATGTATATGGTAACTAAAGCAACATTCAAATTTAATAAAAAACTCCATGAGAGATTAAAAACAGATATTTTAACTTCTAAATTATTTCCAGATGAAGAGGAATCCAACAATTGATAGATATATCATAAGTGTAAATGAACCTAAAATGAGAATGATTCTACAGAATATGATGAATTATTTTTATGAGTTTAGTGATAGGGTAGCTAATATGGATGAGAAATTTGATAAACCTATAGACCTATCTGAAACAATCAACAATATTAATAGTTCTATAGCACAAAAAGTATTAGAACTTAATAATATGATTAATAGTAAATTTAGTGTGTTTGATAATCAATTCAAAGCAATGAGAGAAACCTTAAGTAGAAATGATACAAATTCCTTTAATGAAAGAGTAACTTCATTAGAAAAGTTCTTTGATAGATTAGATAGATTAGAACCACAAGACAATAGTGACTTAATTAAAAGAATAGAAGAACTAGAAAAGAAACTGTCTGAATGTTCTAAAAAGTGTGATA
>Ga0302240_1000754_pt1 | contig 30216 bp, 23 predicted proteins | sample AAG_UR_His_MG_FD_193538 | JGI IMG/M metagenome (GOLD analysis project Ga0302240, IMG submission 193538) | Enriched activated sludge microbial communities from anaerobic digester in WTTP, New Holstein, Wisconsin, United States - AAG_UR_His | ecosystem: Engineered > Bioreactor > Anaerobic >... | reverse complement strand
GTCCCCCTTTTAATGAAGCTCATGTACTGCGATAAGTGAGGATAGTCCCCACCGACGATTTCAGTTGCCGCTATAATATACTTTCGATGGCGCTCGATGATTTTTCGGGGTACCCCCGACATTTTTTCCAAACTTTTTATGGGGAGCTGGCCGTTTCTCTTTAGTTCCTGAAGCAGGACAGGTGACTCCAGGATACAATTGACCGCCAGCGCGCATGCGGCTTTGGTTTTTTGGGCTTTTGGGGAACTATCGGCTAAATCAAAGAATGAAAAGCCGAAGTCTGAGAACCGCTGATTGGCGGCTTCGATCTCGAGCTTGAGGGACTCGTCGGGCTCGACGCTGAGCTGGCGGACCACCTGGCTGCGCATGCCTTGGTCCGGGTAGGCGTCATCCTGCTCGCTGCCACTCTCAAAGACATAAGGGTCGATGGGCACCTCTTTCAAATGCCTGACTTCGCGCCGGGTATGGTCAATCAAGCGACGCTCTATAACCATAGAGGCGAAGCTGTAAAAGCTGCCCTTGTCGTAATGGTAGTTCTGCATGGCTTCGTGGAAGGCCTCCAGAGAGACGGCCCAGTGATCCTCGCTGTCTGACACGACCTGTCTGGAGTTTTGGGAGGCGACTGAGCGGTTCTGAAAGTGGCGGATGCAGTTGCGGATAAAGGCGTCATTTTCGAGAATGAAGGCGTCTGCCTGTTCCGGCATCTGCTGGATGTCAATTACTCTTTGGTCTATAGTGCGTTCCATGGCAAACCACCTCCTTGTCGTGTTATGTCAAGGCTTTTCGAGAGGATTATACCATTTGTGATTGTGCATCGTCTACAGATTGAAAGTTACAATGCCTTAAGGTTTTTGCTTAGTAAAACCCGGAGGTAAAAATATTTTTACGTATGCAGCACAGGATGCGCCAACCTCTGGTATAATTGAGAAAATAGATGCTCTGGCACCAAAATTAACTCGATGACAGGCACTCACTCCAACTTGGTGACAGGCACTCACTTCAAACCAGAGACAGTCATCAACCGCAGGTCGGTGACTGTCTCCCATCTCAACCCACCTCCCACCCCACCCTGAAAGCGAGGTACCTCCCATGCTCGAAGCCTATTACGACGTGATCACCAAAATCGAAAATTTTGTCGATGGACTCATGATCGTCGACGACCAGTGCCGCATCGTTTACAATAAACAATTTTTGCCTGGCAGCTTTGATTTGAAGGAAAAGGAATCCATCGGCAAAACCCCTATGGAAGTGTATCCGAACCTGAAGGCGGAGGATTCGACGTGCTACCGGGCGCTCCGCTACGGCGAGACCACGGTGAACCAGATTCAGAAGCTGGAATACATGGGCGGCGGCGAGATGCTGGTGCTGGACAATACGTTTCCCATCATGGAAAACGGTAAGATCATTGGTGCGGTGAGCACTTCCAAATACCTGGATACCGCTGCGCTGAAGAATTTCATCGACCTGCCCAACATGACCAGCTCCCATAAGGATGGGCTGTATGAGGTCAAGGATATCGTTGGCGAGTCGGCAATGATCCGCAGCCTGAAGCAGAAGCTCGTCCGGGTTTCAAAGACCAATGCCAGCGTCCTCATCTACGGCGAAACGGGCTCAGGCAAGGAACTGGTAGCCCAGTCCATCCACAGCGGCAGCAGCCGGCGGGGCGCCATGTTCGTCTCCCAGAACTGCGCGGCCATCCCCCACACCCTCCTCGAAAGCATTTTCTTTGGAACCACCAAAGGCAGCTACACCGGCGCGGAGAACAAGCCCGGTCTCTTCGAGATTGCGAACGGCGGCACCCTCTTCCTGGACGAGCTCAACTCCATGGACCTCAGCATGCAGGCCAAGCTCCTGCGGGCCATTGAGGAGAAAAAGGTCACCCGCATAGGCAGTCACGAGCCCAAGAAGTTTGACGTGCGGATCATCGCTGCTGTGAACGAGCATCCCCAGAGCTGCATTGACCGCCAGCTGATGCGCCCGGACCTCTTCTACCGGCTTTCCAGCGTCCAGATCAAAGTGCCTTCCCTCAGGGAGCGCGCTGAGGACATCCCGCTGCTGACCGACCACTTCCTAAAACTGTTCAACAGTGAGTACGGGATGGCCATGAAGGGCGTGACCCCGGAGGTCGCTGACAGGCTGCTTGTGTACAGCTGGCCCGGCAATGTCCGCGAGTTTAAGAATGTCATTGAGAGCGCCTTCAACTTCGCCACGTCGAGCCAGATCAGCGTCGAGGACCTGCCCGAGTTTATGGTCGAAGGTGCGGCTCTGGGACAGGTGACCATCGGCACAAACGCTTTTGATGTGAGTCCTTCTGTCTCACAGCCCGCCGCCAAACCCAAAGCATTAGCCGATGGTCAGCCGCAGCCCCCATCACCGCCAAATTACGCCATGACCCTGCCGCCGGAGTCTCTCAGCCTGGGCGACGCCCTCGATGACTTCGAAAAACACCTGATCCTGTCCCGCTCTGAGGGCATCCGCTCCCTCTCCGAGCTGGCCGGTCGGCTGCAGATTTCGAAGCAGTCGCTGAATTATAAGCTGCAGAAGTACCAGTTACAGATTCGCGAAAGGTAAAGACACTTATGAAAGAAAACAGACCTGTCCCTGCGTGAGCGAGCTCCCGCAATGACAGGTCTGTTTTTGTTGATGTGCGGAAGCGGGTGTCTGACACCTTCTTCCATCACGCAGATGCCTTCTTCCATCCCTTACTGTGCCAGCAAGTACACCGGATAAGGTTCTTCGAGGCAGTCGCGGCTGTAGTGCTCATCGCCGCTTGGGACGCTGTAGGGATCCGTCACAGTGTCATCACCGTTTGACAGGGTTGAGGCGGTGGGCTCTGTGACCATCGGCAGAGCTTCTTCCAGCTTTAAGAGGTGGGCGAGCAGTCTTGCCGTGCTGGCCTGGAAGGTCAGGGTGATGAAGATGGCCGCGAAGGTCACTGAGGAGATGATGCGCGCGCCCGGGACGTCTGCCGCCAGCATCATGCCGGCGAGGGCGGCGGGGATGACACCGGTTTCACGGACCCAGCACATGTAGAGGACCTCTTTGAGACTCCATTTGGCCTGGCGGTCCCAGAGGACGCTGACGAGGACGGACACCGGCCGCGCCGCGAAGATGAGAACGGCGACCACCAACAGCGCGCCGCCGAGGTTTGAGAACAGGATTGAAAAGTCGATGCTGGCGCCCAGCAGGATGAAGATCATCATGCGCAGGATCAGCGTCAGGACCTCTTTGAAGCGGACTTGGGTTTCATATTGCTCTTCCGGCACCCAGAGGCCTATGATTTTCTTGTTGCCGCAGATCATGCCGACCACGAAGACCGCCAGGAAGCCGCTGAACTCAAAGTGGGAGGCCAGGATGTAGGCGCTGATGACGGTGGCTAAGCCAATCTCCGATGGATGCTCCGAAAACACCCCATGCTTGCGGCTGGCGATCAGGTAGGATGCCGGGAAGCCTACAGCCAGTCCCACCGCGACGCCGCCCCCTGCGCTGATGAGCAGCTCGAGCAGAGTGCCGCTGAGGGAAAACGCGCTGCCCGCAATGAGCCCCAGCAGCGTCAGTGTCGTGATGGCGCCCACCGCGTCGTTGAACGCCGACTCCGCGATGATGGTCTGCTTCAAGCGCTTGCTGATGTTCATGGTTTTAAACAGCGGCACCAGCACCGACGGATCTGTGGAGGCGATGACGGAGCCCAGCAGCAGCCCGGTGAGCAGGTCCACGTGCAGGATCTTGCTGGCCGCCACCCCCGTAATAGCCGTAGAAACCACCACGCCGATGGTCGCCAGCGACAACACCGAAAATTTGACTTTGTTTAGGACTTTCAGGTTGATTTCCCGGCCGCCGTCGTAGAGGATATACGCTGCCCCAAAAGTGAGGATCAGCTGGTTAGCGGCGGGGTAATTATTGATGTCGATGAGGTTGAACGTCGCCGGGCCAATTAAGATCCCAGCCAGGATGTACATGACGACATCCGGCATATGAATGAGTTTGCTGAGCTTGGAAAACAGAACACCTGAAAATAAAACGATGGCTATGAGTTCGAGCATTTGATTGGTTTCAAACGAGATTGTACTGGACATGACAAAGACCCCTTATAATTATGGATATTTCGCCCTGTCTTTTGATCATTCTGCTTTTAATAGAATGAAAAATGGGCGGTTTATAATTAATAAATAATTGAAGGTTTAATGTTGATTATTGACTGTAGTTGTTAAAACTATAACGAAAATGCAGGAATAATTGCATACCGTTTCAGAACTAACCACCGCGACCGTGGACAAATCCGGATAAAGCATGTCTTCTCATGATGATCACTGTCGCGCACCTCCCAATTATTCGTTGATTACAACCCGCTATTTTGCTGGATCTCAGGTAGTCTTCGCAGATTTTCTTCTGACCTGACCTCTGATATTTACGATCATACGCCTGTGCAAGTAAAATTGCAACCCCCGAAGTGCATGTTCACAAATATTTAACATCTGGGATGGTTTACAGGTTGGTGACGCGGACAACTTTCAGGTTGGTGACGCGGACAGGTTTTGATTTAGTGACGCGGACAAAAACGAAACGAGTGCCTGTCACCAACTCAGAAATTGTACCAGACACATTTAATGAACTTTTAAGATTTGTATTCTCTATCTTGAAACCAGAGTTATCCCCAATCGCCAATCCTGTATTGACGTGATATACTTTTTCCAATGAATCATTTGGCGAAAGGAGCTGACTCATGAACATTGCGCTCTTGACGGATACCTGGCACCCCTATACTAATGGCGTCATTACTCACATTGAAGTCTTGGCTGAAGGACTCAGAAATTTAGGTCATCACGTCTTGATTCTTGCCTCCGATCCACATACCAAACACCACTATGTAGATCAAGAGAGCGTGCTCCATTGTCCCGGATTTACCTTAAAACGGATCTATGGGTACGGGATCGCGTTTCCCTTTAGTTTCGAGCGTCTAAAGATCCTAAAAGCATTCCACCCCGACGTCATTCATATCCACAATGAATTCGGTATGGGCACCTTCGGTATGCTGGCCGCTCGAAAACTTAAACTTCCAATGGTCTACACCCTCCACACCGCCTACGATGATTACCTTCATTACTTGGCACCCAAGCCATTTATGCCGATTACCAAAGCCTTATCACACGGCTATGTGCGATTCCTGGCTAATTATGCCCGTATTACGACCGGCCCTTCAGAAAAGGCCGCTGCCTATTTGAAAGCCAGAAAAGTGACTACACCCTTTTACTATATCCCTAACAGCGTTGACCTTCATAAGTTCGATGCCAATAACCTTGAACCCGGGATCAGACAAAAGATCCGCTTCAAGTACAATATCCCCGATGGTCACCTCACCGCAATTTTCGTTGGACGTCTGGGAAAAGAAAAGAGCGTTGAAACACTGCTGGATCTTTGGAAAGCCAGTATTCAACCTAAGGATCCCTTTTGTCTGATGATCGTGGGAGACGGCCCAGAGCGGGATCACCTGGAACAAGCTGCGACAGATGCCGGCATCGCCCATCAGATCATTTTCACAGGTAAAATTCCTTATGAAAGCATGCCCCAGTTCTACGCTGCCGCTGATGTCTTTGTCAGCGCTTCCCTTACTGAAATGATGTCCATCTCCCTGCTGGAAGCCCAGGCTATGGGCCTTCCGGTACTTCAGCGGCTGGATTCTCAGTCCAAAAATCAGGTCATCGATCAGGTCAACGGTTTTGTCTTCACAGATGCTGCTGATTTTGGAGCACATCTGAAAGCCTTTGGACAGTTATCTTCCTTAGAATGGCACGACTGGCATACACGCTGCAGAAATCACGTCGCCCGTCAAGGCGCAGAGGACCTGGCAAATCACCTGCTGGAGCTCTATCACCAGGCATGTGGGATGAAGTGAGTGACAGGCACTAAAGTTAACTGAGTGTCTGACACCAAAGTTGATTGAGTGCCTGTCACCAACTCAGAACTTGTACCAGACACTCTTTATAGATTTTTAATACTTTGTCGCCGATTTTCGGGTATAATATGACCATAGAGTCATGTGACCAGAGAGTCATATGCTAATCAAAAGATAAGGCGCAGAACCATAAAGATCCTACGCCTCAAAATCAGAACTGCTTTTCATTATCTATTGATCTTGTATTGACCTATTTTTTGTTGCCTTTGCCTGGGTTTTCACCTTTGTTGTCATTGTCTTCATCGTCATCGTCATCGTCATCATCTTCATCGTCATCATCTTCATCGTCATCATCTTCATCATCTTCATCGTCGTCATTGTCGAGTTGTTGTGGCTTCATTTTTTCAACGACTGGTTTTCCGACTGTTTTTTCCGTATCAGTAAAATGGTCTGTAAAGTCTGCCAAATCATTGTGAGTTTTTCCGAGCATATCGTTTAATTGATCCACCAGAAAACCTTCAACTGCCACTTCCAGGTCTTCAAGATCCTCGATCTCGTCCAGACCGAAAGGCTCTTCTTCATTCATCTCACCAGCGACAAGCGCGATCAAATTGACGCCCTCTACACGGTTCGGAATGTCGGCTTCTTTAAGAAGCCTATTTGCAACGGCTGGAGCGGCAGGATCCATATCCTCGTCAAGGTCTTCTTCATCATCTTCGTCGTCTTCGTCGTTATCCTCTTTGTCAAGATCTTCTAAATCAACTTTTTTGGTTAACACTTGATCTTCTCCATCTGAGAAGTCAGCAAAAACCGTGATTTCAAACTCATCTGCTGGTGTATAATCTACTGCTTCAAAAGTATATTTAAACACCTTTGAACCAAATTCGTGACTTACTTCGAAATCATCAAACCATTCAGCAATGACATCATCATCGTCATTAATTTCAACACTAATTTCCTTTAAAATATCCCCAACCTCTGCATCCAACCACACCGTAATAAACAAATCATCATCCAAAACAAATGCGTTGACTCCGGATTGGTTCTTGTCTTTCATTGGATTCCCGTTATCCGCAAATGAAAATGCGGTCAATGTCAAAACCATCATAGAAATCAGCAACAAAGCTATAGATTTTCTCATGTGTACACGTCCTTTCAATACCATGGTTGAACCAACAATTTAAACTACCCTGGCCACGAATCTGCCAAAGTAAAAAGAACGACCTTTAGCGGTCTACAGACCGGTTCCTCCGCCCCCCTCTCTCGGCAACGACTTTTACATGCCTATTTGTTAATTTCGATAACTCTCCCTTCAATTTTGGGGTCACCCTAAAAATTAATTGTACAATTTTCAAAAAACGAAAAAGCACCCTTGTGTCATCTCTGATCAATCCACAGTTCGCGATTAACCATTCTGACACAAGGATGCCTGTCAACATCCATTTTATAATTCAACCAACAAAACGCCTAAACGCCTGATTCCCTAAGCCTGCTCCCAGTTATGGTACACTGTCTGCACGTCGTCCGAGTCCTCCAGCAGATCAATGAGCTTTTGCATATTCTTGATATCGTCCTCGTCCGTCAGCGCCGTCGTCGTCTGCGGGAGGTATCTCAGCTCGGCCATGGAGAATTCGTAACCATCGGCTTTAAGGGTATCACGCACTGCCCCAAAGTCTTCAATAGACGTATAGATCTCGAAGTGATCCTCCTCGGCAATGAAGTCCTCCGCGCCCGCTTCCAGAGCCTGCATCATGACCGTCTCATCGTCCATGTTCTCCAGTCGGTCAATGACCAGGACGCCTTTGCGGTCAAACATAAAGCTGACGCAGCCATTCGTCCCCAGGTTGCCGTTGCCCTTGGAGAAGTAAGAGCGAACATCTGCCGCCGTGCGGTTCTGCTTGTCCGTGAGGCACTCCACCAGCACCGCCACGCCGCCCGGGCCGTAACCTTCATAAGTCAGCTCCGTAAAGATGGCGCCGTCCGACTCCCCCATGCCCTTCTTAACGGCACGATCAATATTGTCATTGGGCATATTGGCCGCCTTGGCCTTCTCAATGGCACTCATCAGCGCCGGGTTGTACATAGGGTCGCCCCCGCCTTCCCGCGCCGCCACCATGATGTACCGCCCAAGCTTCGTAAAAATCTTCGCGCGTTTTGCGTCCTGCTTGTTCTTTCTGTTTTCAATTGTTCCTATACGACCCATTTATCTTTCCTCCAGGCATTAAAATTCAACATCACATTATACCACCAAACCCGAAATGCCGTCTACTAAAAACAGTACCCCGCCGATGGTCCCCCGCCAACATTCCCACCCCTGCCGCCACCCTCAGCGTTTGACTGGGCGCAGTTTCGGTATAAATTACAATAATGGACAGGTGAGACTGGGGGTCGAGAACGGAAGGCGGTGTCAGACACCTTCTTCCACGTCAAAACGGAAGAAGGTGTCTGACACCCTCTTCCAACACCCCCTTCCAACACCACGAGGAGGCACGCCCCATGGAACAAAACCAGATCCTCAACATCAGCCAACTGACGAAGCATTACCTCATGGGCGAAGTCACCGTCGAAGCCCTCCGTGGCGTGTCCTTCGACATTAAAGAAAGCGAATTCGTCGTCATCCTGGGCCCCAGCGGCTCCGGCAAGACCACCATGCTCAACATTCTGGGCGGCATGGACCAGGCCACTTCCGGCACCGTCAACTACCGTGGGGAAATCCTCAGCGACTTTTCGCAAAAGGCGCTGACCGAGTACCGCCGCAACGTCGTGGGCTTCGTCTTCCAGTTCTACAACCTGCTGGGCAACCTGACCGCCCGGGAAAATGTGGAGCTGGCCACGGAAATCATCGCTGACCATCTCAGTGTAGATGAAGTTATGGAAGACGTGGGCCTCACCGACCGGGCGGACCACTTCCCGGCTCAAATGAGCGGCGGCGAGCAGCAGCGCGTGGCTATCGCCAGGGCTGTCTGTAAAAATCCTGACCTCCTGCTGTGCGACGAGCCAACGGGGGCCCTGGACTTCGAGACCGGCATCCAGATCCTCAAGCTTCTGAAAAAAATCAACGTCAAATACAAGAAGACCGTCATTATCATTACACATAACGCGTCCATCGCGATCATCGCTGACCGGGTGCTGAAGATGCGCAGCGGTGAAATCGTCGAAAACATCATCAACGAAACACCGATGGACCCTGAAAGGGTGACGTGGTGATGGGTGTCCTGAATCGCCGCCTCCTTCGCATGATCCTGAGCTCAAAGGGTCAGAACCTGGCCATCGCCATGGTCGTCGCCCTGGGGCTTATGCTCTACGTGGCCATGTCCTCGGCCATCACCAACCTGGACGACGCCGTCCAAAAATATTTCACTATAACCAATGCCGCGGACATCTACATTGAAATCCCGGCCATCTCAGGCTCAGAAGTCAACAGCCTGCTCTCCGTCAGCGGCGTGGAAGCCGCCCAGGGCAGGATTGTTCGGGACGTCAATTTCATCTCCGACCAAAAAGAAGGCGCAAACCAAAAAATCACCCTAAGGGTCATCTCCCTACCCGAGAACGCGGAGGATGCCAAAAACGGCATGATCCACAGCCTCTACTTTCAAACCAAGTCACAGACCCTGGCTTCAGATGATGAGGTCTTCCTGATTGAATCCTTCGCAAGGGCCCGCAGCATTGAAGTGGGCGACGAGATCAAAATCCAGTACGCCGGCGAGGACCATGCCCTCAAGGTCAAGGGGATCGTCTCCAGCTCCGAGTACATTTACCTGATGCAGAGCGAGCAGTCCCTGCTCCCGGACTTTAATAACTTCGGCATTATGTACGTCCGCGAGTCCTTTGCGATGCGGTCCATCGCCTCCAAAGGGCAATATAACCAGGTACTTCTGACGGTCAAGGACAGCTTTGACGGCAACCACGAATCTGTCCGTAAGGCCGTTGAAAAGAAACTGGAATCTCTCGGCGCCCAACGGGTCTACCTCAGGGAGGACCAGGTCAGCAGCCGGATGGTTCAGGAAGAAATCCGGGGCAACAAGCAGACCATGTCCATTGTGCCGGTCATTTTCCTCGGCATCGCGGCAGCCATAATGTTCGTGATGATTGGCCGCTTCGTGCGAAATGACAAGGTGACCATCGGCGTGTTAAAGGCTATGGGCTACAACAACCGCAAAATCATGACCCATTACAGCCTCTACGCCGTGAGCATTGGCATCACCGGCGCGGTGCTGGGCGTGATCCTGGGGTCCCTGATGTCAGTGTACGTCACGACCCTTTACGCCACCGAGAGCTTCAACGTGCCAATTCTGGTCTTCAAGTTCCACGCCTGGATGCTGTTCGCCGCCCTGGGCCTTGCCCTGGTATTTTCGGTTACAGCGGGCTATATGGGCGCCCGGGGCGTCATTCAGATCCATCCGGCGGCGGCCATGCGTCCTGAGGCTCCGCAGTCCGGCAAGCATATTGGCCTGGAGCACACGCGGTTCTGGCAATTCTGGGTCTCCTTTACTGAGAAAATGGTCATTCGCAACCTTATGCGCCACAAGCTGCGTATACTGGTCCTATCCATCGGCATAGCCCTGACTTTTATGATGATTATGATCCCGATCTACCTTCTCAGCGCGTTTCTGGACATGTTCGAGTTCCAGTACAGCATCATGCAGCGCATGGATTACAGCGTCAGCCTGAGCGGCTTCATGACAGAACGGGCGCTGGTCCGCAGCCTGAGCGACTACGACGAGATCGATTATGCGGAGGGCCGGCTTGAATATCCGTTTGAGGTTGTTAACGGCTACAGGAAAAAGGCCACCACTGTCATTGGCCTCTCGCCGAACACCAAAATTATCCACTTTTACGAGATCAATACCATGGTGCCGATGGTCTTCCGCCCAAACAGCGTCTTCATGACCAAGGGTCTGGCCGACAATCTCGGGCTGGGGGTCGGCGACACTTTTGTGATGAAGCCGTACCTGCCTGATCGAGAGGACCAGGTGTACAAGCTGACGGGGATCATTCGCCAGGACCTGGGGTCCAACGTCTACATGCCACTTAGCACCCTCCAGCGGGATTTCTTTGGGGAGGACGTCGTCAACGGTGCCTACCTTCAGGGCGGCAGCGACGTCAAGGGGGTGCTGACGGATGCCCGCAGCGTGTCGTCCTTTATGTCCAACGAGGATCTGCAGAATGCCTATCTGGACTTTATGCAGCTGACTTATATCTCGATTGGCCTAATCGTGGTGATTGGAATGTTTCTGGGTGTGGCCATAGTCTATAACACCGTGGTTCTGATGATCAACGAGCGCACGGTGGAGATCGCCTCCATGCGAATTCTGGGCATGAGGATTGGCGAGGTCTTTTCGGTCATCACCCGGGAGATCGCGGTGATCAGCGTCGTGGGGATTGTACTGGGAATTCCGCTGGCGTCTTGGGCGCTGGCGGGCATTGGGGCCTACTTTACCACGGATCTGTATTCCTTTGCGACGGTGCCGCAGTTCCTGGATTACGTCTATGCCGGTCTGATCACTCTGGTTTCCATAGTCATTTCCCTCGCCCTGTCCTATAGAAAAATCATTCACGCCAATTTTGTCGACGCGCTGAAGAATCAGGTGTCCTGACGGCCATAGGCCAAAATAGAATCCCCAAGCGGAGGTGTCGAAGTTGAAAAAGAAAATAAAACTGCGCAATATGTTGCTGCTGGCTGCGGGGATCATCCTGGTGGCTGCGGGGGCGGCCTATAATTACATGACCAGCAAGGTCAAGCTGGAACCTTATGTGGTGACCCAGGGGGACCTGAAGGAAGTGATCGAGGCGTCCGGGACAGTGGCCAGCCAGAGGACAGCGGTGATCTACGCCAAGCAGGGCGGATTTGTCAGCGAGCTGTCCTATGAAGTCGGCAGCATTGTGAACGCAGGTGATACTGTCGCGGTGCTGTCCTCCGAGGACCTCTACTACAGCATTCAGACTGCTCAGGCTCAGGTAAATGGCGCCCGGGCCCAGTATGCTCAGGCGGCGGAGAAAAACGATCCCCTTTTGACCAAGATGGGAGAAACGGCGGTGGCGAGTGCCCAGCTGAACTATGATACTGCTTTAAAAGCGCTGGAGGACACGCAGGTGCTCTATAAAGCCGGCGCTGTCAGCCAGGCGGAAGTGGATGCTGCCACGCTGGCGGCTTCACATGCCGAGGCGGCGCTGAAAACGGCTCAGGATCAGCTGGCCTTACAGAAAAAAGGGACGTCCGGCAATCTGCTGCGCTCCATCAGCGCCGGGATTGCTGCCGCCCAGTCCGAACTCAACCGCCTGAAGGCTATGGATGGGAACCGCACCATCATCTCCGACCGGTCCGGCGTCATGACCGAGCGTTACGTGTCCCTTGGGACCTTCGTCTCACCGGGCATGCCGCTGGCTGAGATCTCTGCCCTGGACCAGCTCAAGGTCGAGTCCGACGTGGTGGCCAAGGATATCCCAAGCTTATCCGTAGGCATGAAAACAGACTTATATGCCGATGGTAACTTAATCGCCACCGGAACCATCTCTAAAATCCATCCCAAACTGACAGAGATCATGTCCAGCCTGGGAATTGTGCAGAAGCGCGTCCGGGTTGAAATTGACGTGGATGAAGCTGTCACTGACTTAAGTACCGGTGGTGCAGCGCCGGGAGCGAGTCTCATGCTGGGACAGGATGTGGACGTCCAGTTCATAAAGGCCGAGAAAAAGAACGTCCTCCTGGTAGAGTCCGACTATGTTTATGAAGATGGGGATTCCAAGTACGTTCTTGTGATCGAAGATGGCAAGCTGGCCATGCGCACCGTAGAAACCGGCCTCCAGGGCGAGCTCTTTTATGAGATCCTCTCAGGTGTGACTGCCGATGAAAAGATCGTCGGCGAGATTGAGAATACGGTGCTGGTTGGGGATCGCGCGGATTGGGCAGATTAGAATGTGAAGTAAAAAAGAGGGAGGAAGGCGGTGTCAGACACCGCCTTCCTCCCTCTTTTTTACTTTTTCCATTTGGAAAAGGGCAGCGCCGCGGCGCTGCCCTTCCTTGTCGTTATCCTTACTCCTGCGCCTCAACCGGCGGCTTCGGCGGCATCACGCGTTTGTGTGCCGTCACATTGTACAAATGCTCAATTCTGGTTTTCGCCGCTTCGCTGATTTCTTTGCCTTCAAGATAATCGTCAATGTCGTTGTACTTGACACCCAGCTCAGCTTCATCCGTCTGGCCTTCCCAAAGACCGGCACTTGGCGCACGGTCGATGACTTGCTGTGGAACCCCAAGGACCTTAGCCCATTCGTAAACCTCTCGTTTGGTGAGGTTTGCGATTGGGAGGAAGTCGACCCCGCCGTCCCCATATTTGGTGAAGTAGCCAGTGAGGACCTCTGCCGCATTGTCCGTGCCGGCGACCAGGTATCCCAAGCTGTTGGCGACGCCGTAGAGCGTGCTCATTCTGAGTCGCGCCCGAAGATTGGCGTCCGTTATTCTGGCTCTGCCGTTGAGGTCGCGGTCGAGTTTGATTTTGATGTCGTCATAAATCAGTTCGTGTGAAACACTGAGATCCATCTCGATCCAGTGCAGGCCGCATTTTTCGGCGACTGCCCGGGCGTCAATGGAATCTTTGGTCGAGCTCTTCACCGGTAAAATGACCCCGATGGAGTCCTCCGGAAACGCCCGCTTGACGAGGTTGGCGACGACAGCTGAATCGATGCCGCCTGATAAGCCTACAACGACGCCATTTTGATGGGCGTTTTGTACAGTTTCTCTAATCCACTCAACCACGCGGTCAATTTCTCTGAGGCGCGTCTCGTGGTCTTCAATTTTCGTTACCATTATGGACATTTCTTTCCCTCCGCACTTATCTCAATAGTTTTAACATCTTATCATCCCAAGTACATGCGGATCTGCTTTGGTCAGTCGATTTCGAAGTGACTTCGGGTTATGCCGTGTTTTTCGCTTCTATATGTCACTGGCTGCAGATTCTCTTTAAATTTTGGCAGCGGCGACTTCTAACACTAAAGAAAATGAGCCGCGAGTGAGGATTGCGGGTGGGGTGACCATCGGCATCCTTACTTTAGGCCCTATCTTATCATGGATTTGTCGAAATTTCGACTGTTTTTTATTTACAAAATAGGTCGTGTCGAAAACGTAAAATTGTTATTCATTTTCCTATTTTGCCAAGTTCCACCAAAACGCAGTGGTGAAAGACGACCAACAGCCCCTTGTTTTTTGCATAGTTGATCAAGTCATCGTCAAAGGTGCCCGGCTGGAACCAGACGTATTTGACGCCAAGCTCAGCTGCTTCATCGATGAAGGGATAGCCCCGTTTTGGCGACACGACCATATCCACGCAGGCAGGCACAACCGGCAGCGCTTTCAGACTTGCGTAGCATGGGGTGCCGTCGATCTCCTGATACATGGGATTGACCGCGTAGGTTTCGTAACCGGCAGATCGCAGCCGCATGAGGATTTTGTAGCCAAACTTATCCTCGCTTTGGGTGGCGCCAACGACGGCCCAGGTGTGCTCCGCCAGCATTTCTCTAATGTTTTCAGCCATAAGCTCAACGTCCTTTCGTTATGGTTTGTGATGACTTATGATGATTTGCCTCGCAGTTGTTAAGTCTTTATGAAAGCCTGTCTCCTTTAATTGAAGAAAGTCTGTTTTTTTTCTACCCTTAATGAACCATTGATAACGGATTGATCTCAGTTTGGTGACGCGGACAACTTCAACTTTGGGGACTGACACTCACTCAAACTCAGTGCCAGAGCTTCACACAATTCTGAAACAATTCAGGTCTCACCATGGCCATGGGTCCTTAACACCGCCGGACAGGAAATCTCTTCAAGGGCGCCCGGCACCCAGTCCAGCTGGGCGCTCGTCAGATCCACCATCGCGGTGTGGACCGCGTCCTCTTCCTCAGGTAAAACCAACAACTCCAGGGTCACGTGATCCGTGTAAAGGGTATCCGCCACGCGGATCGTCGGATGGCCGGCCAGATAATTCTGCACTTTGCCCAGCAGGGTATAATCCACCACGGCCGACACCCTGCGATGCACGACCTGCTCGATGATACCCGCCGCCGCCAGCCCCAGCTGAGCGCTTTGGGTGTACGCCCGCACCAGCCCGCCGGTTCCCAGCTTGACGCCCCCAAAATACCGCGTCACCACCACGACCACGTCCGTGATGCCTTCGTTTTTGAGCATGGACAGAATGGGCAGTCCCGCAGTGCCCTGGGGCTCGCCGTCATCCGAAAACTTCTGGGCGTGATACTCCGGCCCCAGCACATACACCGGCACGTTGTGGGTCGCGTCCCAGTGCTTCTTGCGGATCATGGCCATAAAGGCCTGCGCCTCTTCCTCCGTCTTCACCGGCTTCACGTAGCCAATAAAGCGCGACTTCTCTATAACCGTTTCCGCGGAGGCTTCCCGCTCGACGGTCTTATAGTTCAGCATTTTGACAGAGTTGTCCGCACTACTCATCTGCGCTCACCGTGTGGCTGTGGGATTCAGGAACCATCGGCGAACCATCAGGTCTTACCTCAAAGCGCCTATACCGCTGATAATCCTTGGCGTCCAGCTCCACCTCAATGAGGGATCCGGTCTCCACGTACTCGGTTTTTGACACATGGTGATTGTCGCAGAGATAGGAGTACACCGCGCCCTCGGCATACGGAATCAGCATGTGCACCTTGACATGGCCCCGGAAGATCTTGGCGCGGAGCTTCTCGATCAGTTCATCGAAGCCCTCGCCGGTACGCGCAGAAATCCGCAGTGCCTCATAGCCGTCGAACAGCCCAGCCTTTGGCACCATCACAGTATCGTGATCCTCCGGCGCCAGCAGGTCGATCTTGTTCAGGAGCAGCAGCGTCGGTTTGCCGTAAGCGTCGAGCTCCCGCAGTACCTTCTCCGTTATGGAGATCTGGTTGTGCACGTTTTCGTTGGTCACGTCCACCACGTGCAGCAGCAGGTCCGCGTCGTGCACTTCCTCCAGCGTTGCCTTGAAGGCCTCCACCAGCTTATGGGGCAGCTTGGACACGAAGCCGACCGTGTCGACCAGTACCATGGCCTTGTTGTCCTCAAACTCCACGCGCCGGTGATACGTGTCCAGCGTCGCGAACAGCATGTCCTTCTCGAACACGCGCTTGACACCATCCTCCGCCTGGCCGCTTTCGTCCTTCTGCAGGCCGCCTGCTTTTTCCAGTACAGAAGCCCCCGCCGATGGTCCCGCCTGCACCAACGTGAGCATTCGGTTCATCACGCTGGACTTGCCTGCGTTGGTATAGCCGACCAGCGCCACGAGGGGCTCGCCACCCCGCTGCCGTCCGGCTTTCTGAGTCTCCCTGACCTTCGTTTCTTCCTTGAGCTCATGGCGGATGTCGCTGATCCGTTCGCGGATGCGCCGCTTGTCGATTTCAAGTTTCTGCTCGCCGGGACCCCTGGTGCCAATTCCGCCGCCCGTTCTGGAGAGCGCGTTGCCGTAGCCGGTGAGTCTTGGCAGCCGGTAGCCCAGCTGGGCCAGCTCGATCTGAAGTTTACTGGTTCTGGACTGGGCTCTTCGGGCGAAGATATCCAGTATGAGCGCTGTCCGGTCGATGACTTTAAGCCCGATCTCCGCTTCCAAATTTCGGATTTGGGACCCGGAAAGCTCGTCGTTGAAGACTATGATGTTGGCGTCGTTTGCCTCCGCCAGCTGCCTCACTTCCTGCACCTTACCGCTGCCGATATAGGTCGCTACGTCGATGATGCGCTTATTTTGAACCGTGCTGCCGACGACCTCGGCATCCGCCGCCTTCACCAGTTCTTCCAGCTCGTGCATGGAATACTCTATATCGATTTCTTCACGGTCGTCCCCGAGGCCGACGAGAATCGCGCGTTCAGTCAGACTGCCGGAGGTCTCGAAGTACGTGCTTTTTTCGGTTGTTGTCGTTACTTTTTCATTGGATTGATCCTGGTTCATAAAACCACCTCCGACTCCATTATATCACGCCAGCTCGGTTGGGGACAGGGCGTTGGTTAAGTTGGTGACGCGGACAAGTTTCAACTTGGGGACGGGGGTGCGGTAACACATTTGTAACATTAGCCCTGTCCCCGTACGTCTTGAAAGTCTTCCCTCAGCTTTCAGTGCGCTGAGGGAAGGTGTGTCGGTAAACTTCAATGAGGCCTTGGACTTCAAAATCGATTTTTATGGCATCCTTTGCTGTTTCGCTGTTCAGGAAATCCGGCGGAAGCTTCAAGTAGGCTTTAACTTCATCTGCAGTTGCAATTTGAAGTTCCTGACTAATCTTTGAAAGTGCAAGCCCAACTCTCTTGAAGCGTTGGAAGGTCGTCTTCTTCGTCATATTATCTCTGACTTGGTCGCGGATTGTCGTATAGTTGATTTTGTTCATGAGACACAATCGGCCAAATACAAGGTCGAGGTGACCTTGAACATTACCGCGTACCTGACTTTGAGGGCGTGATAGAATGTACTCATGGTCTCCAGGGAGCTGGATCTCCTCTATGCGGTTGACATCCCGTTCACTTAGAATCTTTTGCACGACAAGTCGTTCAACGTCTCCCATTTGGTTTACGAAATTGAGGTAATTATTCTTTGTATTTGAAGTGCCGTCTTTGAAAAGTTCAAGACCCTCACTCGCCTCAAACCAGGCTTTTTCTGGCCGGCCTATATAGATATGGTGGCTGCTCCAAGGATAAATCAGCGTCTCAACCTTGTTGGCTGCGAGAGGATTTCTATGAATATACTTAATGGTTTCTCGAACTTTCTCCTCTCCAATTACAGGATAAGCTTTGTATCGGTCGCCAAACAAATGCCCATTTCGACCCATCCTCAAATTGACATCATAGGCGAATTTTTGGTTCAGCCATTGCATGATGCTCGAAAGTGGATCGTCATTCATTTTCATGAGCATATGGATGTGGTTGTCCATAATGCAAAAACAGAAGAGTTCAAAATCAGATCGTAGTTTAATAGTCTTCAAAAGGGTGAGATATTTGTCTTTACAGTGAGGATTTTCGAGCAAAAACTCTTGATTGTTAATGCGGCTAATGACATGGTAAGGAATTCCTGGTTTAAGATGACGACGACCTCTGGTAATGTTGATCACTCCCATTTTTTATTTGCCTTTATCATTTACATTATTTTACATATTTAATTCATATTATCACTCCTTCTTTTGTAAATCAATGGAAATAGAGTCGTCATTTAATCGCATGTTTTATTAAATACTCTCAGAGCCCTTCATAATTACGTTGTCAATGACTTGTGCTTGGTTGATTTAATGACCATCGGCCTGATCATCTTTAAGTATTTCATTGTTAAGTGCATGATCTTGAGGAATCGTGGTATCTTTAAGATGTAAATAAGCATTGCAATTATCACCAAATCATGCAAAATCACTCACACAAGGAGTCATGGTCATGGAGAAATTTATAGACAAACAACTGAAACGCGTCTCGAAGCAGGAAAGGCGGCTCATGAAAGATCAGCGCGAATCCTGGATCAGTTATAGGACGCGGCCGGCCAGAGAAAAGCTGGATGCCGCCATTCCGGACAAGCTGAAGTCAACGCTGGAAACCGCCTTTTACAAAGGGTTTAAACTGGTTTTTGAAAAAGGGGCGCCGGTGATTGACAAAACCTATAATAAAGAAAAGATTTTGCTCCAGCATGAAGCGCGGGATGAAATTTTTATGGACGCGCCAACCCAAAGAAATTTGAATAAGGTGCACAGTCGGGCTAAGAGCGCGGGCTCGGCTAATACGCTGATCACTGCGGTTGAGGGCGGAGCGCTGGGACTGTTGGGCATAGGACTGCCTGATATACCGCTGTTTATTGGGATGCTGATGCGGACGCTGCATGAAACCGGCCTCAGTTATGGTGTGGACACGGAATTATATGAGGAAAGGATCTATGCCCTTTTGCTGATTTGCGCAGCGTTAACAGAAAATGAGGAGCGGCGGAGATTTAACCATAAGATTCTGCTTTTTGAAAAGCGGCTGCAGAACGGCATCCCACTTGGGATGAATTTGGAGGATCAGATTAAAGAAACTGCCGCGGTCCTGTCACAAGCCTTGTTGACGGCGAAATTTGTTCAAGGTCTTCCGGTGGTAGGTGCCGTAGGCGGTGCAGTGAATTATGCTGTAACGCGAAAGGTTTCTAATTTTGCTCGGTTGAAATACAAGAAGAGATATTTGTTGGCAAAGATTAACGATTAGAAAAAAGGCGTGATTCCTATTTGGGGGATCACGCCTTTTTTAAGGTTACGTTGATAATCACAAGAAGCACACGGCTCCACTTAACAGCTGCCTCAGCTAAAGCCGGAGGTTTTTGGCATTGAAAATCCTGATCCGCTGCCGTTTAATCTGCTGCCTTTACTGCTGCCTCCAGCGTTGACAGCTGTGTATCTGGTCTTTATTTGTGAGCTGTTGCATTCTGGGCATCTCTGCTGTTCTCTGCTGCTTATGCTGCAAAAGACTGAGAACTTGTGCCCGCAGTCCGAGCACATTAAGTCATAACTAGGCATGTTGCACCTCCAAATTAAATTCAACCCCCGGTATAGGGGGGGTTCTTTGAGTTTACAAAAAACGTGACAAGAAGTCAAATGATATTAGATATCACAAGCTCTGGCACAATTTTTGTTTTTGTCCGCGTCATCAAGTTAAAACCTGTCCGCGTCACCAACCCAAAACCCGTCCGCGTCCCCCACCCACAATTCCATTAAATTTCGGTGACTTTAATGCCGCCTCAGACCATTATATGGTATAATTACGCTGAAATTATAAGGAGGATTTACATGGACAAAAAACCTACAAGACCTACCGGCTCAGCACGTCCAGCCAATCCACACAGGACGGAAGGCAGAAATGGCGAGGGTGCGTCAAATAACGGGTCGGCCAGACGGTCATCCGGCAAACGAAAGAAGCAGAAAAAGCCACTCGGCAGGCGCATCTGGAATGCCATCCTAAAGCTTACCCTATTGTTCGTCATCCTGGGAATGATTGGCGCCGGTATTGCCTATGCTTATGCCAAAAATGTCGTTTCTGACCTGCCGCCCATTGATCCCTCAAAAATCAATGAGCTGCTCGGGGAAAACTCCGTCATCCTGGACTCTAATGGAGAGCTGATGGAAACCCTTCAGAACGACGGCCTCAGAACCATCATCAAATATGAGGACATGAGTCCCAACCTGATCAACGCCTTCGTTGCCGTCGAGGACAAAACCTTCTTCGAGCACAACGGATTCAACTACGTGCGCCTGGTCGGCTCCGTCGTCAACAGCGTCACTAAGGGCGTCCGGATTCAGGGCACCAGTACCATTACACAGCAGCTGGCCAGAAACCTCTATCTGGTCGAGAGCAAGTCCGCACGCACCTTGGACCGTAAAATCAAAGAAGCTTACTATACCTTGGAGCTCGAAAATCTCCTCAATAAGGAGCAGATCATCGAAGCTTACCTGAACACCATCTGGCTCGGCGCGGGTGCCAACGGCGTTCAAGCTGCAGCCAAATCCTATTTCAGCAAGGACGCCAGCGAGCTCGACCTCGTGGAGTCGGCCATCCTGGCCGGCATCCCTTCCAGCCCGGCCAACTATACGCCTATGCTGCGGCTCGAAAAAGCGGACATCACTGACGGCAGCCGGATCATTGATGATTCAGACAGCCAGTACACCCTGGTTTACAATGACACCGCAGAAAAACGCTACAAGACCGTCACCAAGCTCATGCTCGAAAACGGCGTGATCACCCAGGAAGAGTACGACAGCATCAAGGACGTCGACCTCTTCGAACGCATCAAGCCCAGCAAGCTGAGCAATAATGACATCAGCTCCTATTTCGCGGATATGGTCCGCGACGACGTCCTGGACGGCCTCATGACCCAGTACGGCTACACCAAGGAAGAAGCCACCAGCATGCTCTTCACCAAGGGCCTGCAGATTCACACGACCATCGACCTGGAGCTGCAAAAAAAGCTTGAGGCGACTTATGACAAATACTTCGACAGCATGCCAAAGGTCGTGGTCCGCTTCAATCCGGGCGGCAACGTCATCACACCGGATGGCCGGATCCTTCTTTACAAGTATGAGAATCTGGTCAACGACGCCGGCCAGCTGATCATCCCGGACGGCGACTACAAATACGACGACTGGGGCAACCTGGTCATCCTCAAGGACCGTCGCTTCAATCTCTACGCCAACCGTCAGGACGGCAAACTGGTCTCGGTCCAAATGGTCATCAAGAACGTCTTCAAGGCCAGCGAACTCAGTTCCAGCCCGAGCGGCGTGAAAAACATCTCCAACTTCAAAACCTACTCCGGCCGGGAAGTGGCCATCCCTCATGAGGTTAAGACCTTGGATGAACAAGGCAATCTGGTCATCAGCAAGGACTTTCTGACCAAGAATCCAGAGTTTTTCACAACGGGCGACAACAATGCGCTTCTGGTTGCCAAAGACCACTTTGGTTTCAGTGATCAGGGCATTGTCCAGCCACAGTCCTCTACAGTCATCATCGATTACTACACCGGTCAGCTTAAGGCCGTCGTGGGTGGGCGCAACATCACTGGCCAAAAGATTTACAACCGCGCGGTAAACCCACGCCAGCCCGGTTCCTCAATCAAACCGCTGGCAGTCTACCTCCCGGCACTGGACACAAAAAAATTCACAGCCGCCAGTATCGTGGATGATGTCCCGGTGTATCTCAAAGGCGGCTCGGATCGCTGGCCGCTGAACTGGTATGAAGGCTCGACCAAATATTGGGGTCTTCAGACCCTTCGCGAATCCGTCGAATGGTCCATCAACGTCAACGCAGCCAAAGTCGCCCAGGCGGTTGGGCTTCAAACCTCCGTGGACTACCTGAAAAAGATGGGCATTACCAGCGTAGTGGAATCAGGTGCTTATAATGATATGAACCTCGCTGCCATGTCACTGGGCGGCATGTCCATGGGTATCTCCCCTCTTGAAATGGCACAGGCATACGGTTCCATCGCCAATGGCGGAGTACTGAATAAGACGACGACATTTACCAAAGTCGTTGACAACCGCGGCAATGTGATCCTGGAAAACGAGCCGCATCTCACCCGCGTCGCGGATGAAAAAGCAGCCTATATCATGCAGGACATCCTTCGCACTACGGTCACCAACGGCCTGGCCAAAGTCGCCGCGATCCGAAACGGCAACACAGGCATTCCGGTGGCCGGAAAAACAGGTACGACCTCGAATCAGATCGACGCTTGGTTTGTCGGCTTCACCCCGTACTACACAGCCAGCGTCTGGTTTGGCAATGATGTCAACATGCCTCTGGACCAAGGCTCAAAGGTTGCAGCACAGTTCTGGAATCACGTCATGACCACCGTTCACGAAGGCTACGACAACCGCGATTTCAAGGCAGTTGACGGACTGATTACCCTTGCGGTCGATACAAAGTCAGGGATGCTGCCCTCTGAACTTTCTGCTCTCGATCCACGCGGTACGGTCAAGAATGAAATTTTCATTCCGGGCACAGAACCAACTCTAGTGGACAACGTCCATGTCGAAGCGCAGATCTGCAAGGAAAGCAACCTGCTCGCCAACGAATATTGTCCTGTGGAGACCATCGAATCCAGAGTCCTCATCCAGCGGCCAATCCCGCTTTCACCGGAAGATCTCGCCTTTGTCAGGGACGCGGAATTTGAGCTGCCAACGCTCCCGTGCGATCTTCATAACGAAACGACCTACGTCCCACCGGCTGCGGCACACATCACCCCAATGGGCGACGGCCGCTACTATGTCATCCTCCCATTCCAGCTTAAGTTCCTGGATGGTTCCGTCTTCACCGCTCCGGTGGATGCCATCATCAACGAAGACCTCTCCATTCAGCTGCCGGATGGCTCGATTCGGGAGCCAGGGAACTTCCAGTACCCACCAGATATTGAGACCCTCCTCGGCCCGAAACCGACAACGACCGGTGGCGCGAATCCAAACGCCGCGCCTAAGCCTTCTCAACAGCCGAGCGTGGACGAACTGATCGACGAGGTCGACAGCGCGATCAATAACTGAATTACCTCAAAAAATTAGTATGCCGATGGTTTTGGAAAACACAACCATCGGCATATTTTTTAGTTTTTTGAAATTACACCTGAATGAACCGGTGGGCCTGATCGATCAGATGCACGCTCACCAGCGCCCCAAACTCACCCGCCAGCGCTGCTGCCAGCTGATCCCGGGCGTCGATGACCTGATTCAGATTCTGGCCTCTGAAGCCGTCCACCGGAAACAACACGTTTCTGGAATTCTGTGTGACCTTGCCCCACTCGGACTGCCGCCAGATCCACCGGCGGGTTCTGACCCGGCTGGAATCGCCGTAGATGAGCTCCCCGGCAGGCAGGAGCTCTTCCTGATCCGAGCCCAGAGCCACGAAGGTCTCGCCCTCCCTGGAGAAGCGCACCTCGAAGTCCCCGCCCAGCTGGTCCAGGTCGTGGGCACCCATGGGCACCGCGTAATTCAGGGAGATGCCATTGACCAGGTCGATCACCGGATGAATGAAGGGAAGGGCCGCACCGTTCAGCACCCGCTTGCCCATGGCTTCAATCGAGCTCGGAAAGCGGTTCGGGTTGATGCCGATAGTCTCAAAAGCCTCCCTATACGGCACCAGATCCGGATGCTCCTTATAGTCACAGTGGCAGTGCCGGTCGCGAAACACTGCTTCTCCGGAGCGCAGCACGTCCTGAGGCATGTGCGTGTGGCGGTGGACATCGATCCCCCGGGCGACCACGACGCCGACCACATAGTCCGGCAGTTTCTCGAACACCGCGTCTTCTACCATAAACTTCACTGCAAACGACTCCTTTCGGATTTAGTCTTTTTTAGGTTCGGCCTGCTGCCACCTCTGAAACCGCTGAATTTCTCTCCCTTCAAAAGCCCGCTGGATCAGACCTTCGACGTCCAGTTTTGCCTCAGACGCCTCAATATGCTTAAGTTTCGGCTTTGTGACCACCTTGGACGGCAGGAACACCGTACAGCAGTCCTCGAAAGGCAGGATGGAGGTTTCATAGGTGCCTATGGTTCTGGCCACCTCTACAATGTCATTCTTGTCGTAAGCGATCAGCGGTCTGAACACCGGCAGATTCACCCGGGCGTTGGTCACAGTGAGGCCTTCAATAGTCTGCGACGCTACCTGGCCTATATTCTCACCGGTGATCAGCGCCTGAGCCCCGGTCTCCAGGGCGACTCGCTCTGCCAGGGCCATCATGAACCGCCTGGAGAGGATCGTCATTTCTTCCTCCGGGCAGTTTTCCATGATGGCCTGCTGGATCTCCAGCAAATTAATGGAAGTGACTTCAATGCTGCCCGTGAAGACCGCCAGCTGTCTGGCCAGGTCGAAGACCTTCTCCTGGGCCCGCTCACTGGTGAACGGATAGGAATGGAAATGGACCGCGGAAAGTGTCACGCCGCGACGGGCCATCATCCAGCCCGCCACCGGGCTGTCAATGCCGCCGGACAGCAGCAGAACCGCCTTGCCCGCAGTGCCGTAAGGCATGCCGCCATGGCAGCGGATTTCTCTAGAGTAAATGTAGGCTCTGTCCCTAATCTCGACATTGACCAGAAACTGAGGCGCATGAACGTCGACTTGCAGGCCTTCCACCTCGCTCAGCAGCACACCGCCGAGGGATCTGCAGATCTCCGGAGAAGTCATGGGGAAGCGCTTGTCGCTGCGTCTGGCTTCGACTTTGAACCGGGTCATGCCCGTCTCGGCCTTCAGGGCCTTGACCTGAGCCACTGCGGCAGCTCCAATTTTCTCAAAATCAGGATCGACCTCCACCCCAGGACAAAGGGCCACCAGTCCAAAGACGCGCTGGGCTTTTTCCAGCACCTCGGCCTCGTCCTCCATGTCGTAGTTCATGTACATGCGGCCGAACTCCTTGGCGACCTTGACGTGCTTGATCCCTCGGACTGCCCCTTTGAGATTGTCCATCAGACGGTTTTCAAAGAATTTTCTGTTTTGTCCTTTTAAGGTGATTTCACCGATTTTAACCAGCGTAAAGCCTCTTTCACTCATAGTTACCTTCTCCTCATGATCCGACCCAAGGCAGTACTTGCCCGTCGGATGATCTCAATAGCTTGGTCGATGTCGTCTTCTGTGGTGTGGACACTCAGGCTGAACCGCAGCGCGCTGTCTATTCTGGCTTCCGAGAGGCCAAGGGCCGTCAGGACGTGGGAGCTCTTTCGATCCTTTGAATGACAGGCAGAGCCGCTGGAGACGTAGACGCCGTCCTTCTCGAGGGTGTGCAGCAGTACTTCGGATTTCAGACCAGTGAACGAAGCGTTGATCACGTGGGGTGCCCCTTCCGCTGGGCTGTTGATGGCGACGTGCTCTATGGAGACGAGTCCCTGCCAGAGGCGGTCTCTTAAGGCGCGGAGGTGTGTGGCGGCGTCCATCGGCAGAGCCTTGAAAGCGGCCTCCATGCCCAGGATGCCCGGCACATTCTCCGTCCCAGGGCGGATGCCCCCCTGCTGGCCCCCGCCAAAGACCAGGGGCTTCAGACGGATGGCCTTGTCCCTGTAGAGGAAGCCAACGCCTTTCGGGCCATGAATTTTGTGGGCGCTGGCGGTGAGCAGGTCAATGCCCATGGCGCGCACATCGATGGGCAGCTTGCCAAAGGACTGGACCGCGTCCACGTGGAACACCGGAAGGTCGTCTCTGTCCCGGAGGCTTCGCAGACGGCCCTTGAGGTTGGCGCTCAGGTCGAAGATAGCCCCCGTTTCGTTGTTGACGTGCATCAGGCTGATCAGCCCGGTCTCGGGTCTGACTGCTTCCATCACCTGCTCCGGTGTGATCGTCCCGTTTGTGTCAGGCTTCAAAAGCGTCACCTCGAAGCCGCGCTTTTCCCATTCCAGGACCGTCTCAAGTACGGAGCTGTGCTCCACAGCTGAGGTTATGAGGTGGCGCCGGTTTGGCCGCAGCAGCGCTGCTACCCCCGAGATAGCCAGGTTGTTGGCCTCGGTGCCGCCCGAAGTGTAGAGGATCTCCCCTTTGTCCGATGGCGCCTTGATCGCGTTCAAGAAGGCTTGAGTCGCGGCTTTGATCCGCTTTTCCGCCTCAAGCCCCTTCCTATGAAGCGACGATGGATTCCCATACCACCCTGCCAGTGCCCCGTTCATTGCCTCAATGGCCTCAGCACACACCGGCGTGGTCGCGCTATGATCAAGATAGATTTCACGATTTTCTCTATGTTCCATAAATGTCACCTTCCCTAACCTATATATTATACCGTAAGGTGGGTGACGCGGACAGTTTTTGTTTTGGTGACGCGGACAACTTTCAACTTGGTGACGCGGACAACTTTCAGCTTGGTGACGCGGACAACTTTCAGCTTGGTGACGCGGACAACTTCCGAAACGGGGACGGAGAGCGTAACATCTCTGTAACATTCCTCCCAAAGCAGCAAACCATCCCTCATCACTTCTGAAACATAATCCCGCAATAATAATGACCTGCTCCTCCAGATTTGTTATACTTATAGAGGTCCTGAAATTTATTTGTTAATCAGCATACTGTTGAGGGGGCATTTCCTTGAAGAAAGTCGCAGTAGTCTTTACCGGCGGCACCATTTCCATGAAGGTCGACAAACGCCTTGAAGCCGCCATACCCGCCATGTCCAGCCAGGAGATCCTGTCCATGGTCACCAATATTGACAAATTCGCGGACGTGGAAACCATAACCTTTGGCAAATTCCCGGGCCCGCATATGAACCCGGATCGCATTATGGAACTGAACCAACTCGTGAAAGCCCTGATCGCCAGAGAGGATATCGATGGCGTCGTCATCACCCATGGCACCGACTCCATCGAAGAGACCGCTTTCTTCCTCGATCTCAGCCTCCCGGATCACAAACCCATAGTCATGGTCGCCGCCATGCGCAACGGCTCCGAGCTCGGCTACGACGGCCCAAGCAACCTCTCAGCCGCCATCTGCACCGCCATCTCGGACCAGGCCCGCGGCAAGGGCGTCCTCCTCGTCATGAACAACGAAATCAACTCCGCCCAGGAAGTCACCAAAACCCACACCATGAGCCTGGACACCTTCAAGTCCATGGAATTTGGTCCCCTCGGCATCATCGACAACGATGAAGCCATTTTCTACCGCGACATCGTCCGCCACCCCCACATCGACACAGATTTCTATGTCAAAGACGTCTACCTGATCAAAAGCGTCGTGGGTATGGACTCAGAATTCATCGACTTCTGCATCTCAAAAGGCGCTAAAGGCATCATCATTGAAGGCATGGGCCGCGGCAACCTCCCGCCTGAAATGGTCCCAGGCGTCCTGCGCGCCATCGAAAAAGACATCCGCATCGTCATGGTCTCCCGCTGCCCAATGGGCCGCGTCTACGACTCCTACGGCTACGACGGCGGCGGCAAAATGCTCCGCAACGCCGGCGTCATCTTCGGCGGCAACCTCAATGGTCAAAAAGCCCGCATCAAACTCATGCTGGCCCTCACCGTCTATCACGACCTCGCCAGCATCAAACAATTCTTCGAAAAAGACCTCTACAGTAAATAACTGACTTATATAGCCCAAAAACAAAGAGAGCCAGGACCATTTTTGCCGATGGTCATGGCTCTTTTCACTCCAAAACAACTACCCCAAATGGCCGGTTTAAAACCCGGAATAACCGCTGCTGCAAACAACAGTGTCCCAGCGTTTACCCCCTCGAGTTTAGCGCCTATGGCGTCTCATAGGCCAACTTCACGCTCTTTGACACCAGCATGGTCACTATAAACGCGGCCAAAGTCCTGAGCCCCAGCAGCAGCCATCCATTTGCGCCAACGGCCACAAACAGCAGCGTATCCTCCACGACCGCGTGACAGCATGCCAGAAAAATAGATACCAATGTCAGACTCCGTGTGTCGATCTCACCTTCCTGAGCACTCTGTATAATGACCCCAGACCCATAAGCAAGCCCAAAGATCAACCCAACAGCCAGAGGAAACGCGGCAGACCGCTGGACGCCTAAAAACCGGGTCAAAGGTCGAAGTCCCGCAGAAATCACATCCATGACTTTGTATTTTCTCGCGAATTCCATGACAATCATCAAAGGAAAAACAATAATCGCAATGTTCCACACTGATGAAAGCGATCCCAAAATCGCTTCCTTCAGTATCACTATAAGACTAAACTCAGTACCCATTTATACTCGCCCCCCTAAAGAACCAGATTCAGCACGATCCCCGACAACACTGCCAACCCAATCCTGACCGACAATATTACAGGTATGCTGACCCCGACCCGTTTAGAAACCGCTGTTTCCACCAACAAGGTATGCGAAAACGACAGCATCACCGACATGATGGTAATCTGCTTCATAGTCAGCGGAAGCGTCGCCATAACACCAAGGGCTGCGTAGATATTCAGCATGTTCCCCATGACCACCGCTATAGCCGCCTCTCCAGGCAAACCAAAAAGTTGCATCACCGGCTCAAACAAAATGGCAATCCAGCCGATGACTGGGGTATACTTAAGAATAGTGACAATAATATAAATTGGCACGATGACCTTCGCCAGTGTCCAAGTTGTCTTCAAACCCTTCCCGGTTCCATCTCTTAGGGTAGCCATAAATTCAACCATTCAATCACCTGCTTTAATAGTTTTACATTAACAAAGGAGCGAGCGCCATGATGACCACACAAAAATCCTTACAACCCAGTAAAGAAAGTCACTTCATCGCCAGGCACCTGGAAGTGGATTCACCTATCGTTTTCTTCGACATCGAAACCACCGGCTTCCACCGTGATTATTCCAAACTCGTTTCCATCAGCCTCATTGAACTCCATCAGGATCAACTGAATTATTACTACTTTTTCAATGAAACAGGCAAAGATGAAAAAGACATTCTTACTGCAGCACACTCACTGCTGTCCTCAAAATATCTCATTTCCTTCAACGGCGATGCCTTCGATGTGCCCTACCTGATGCACAAATATGCCAAGCATGGTTTGACTGCACCACTTACAGTCGCTCGTAATTTAGATCTTATGAAAGTCGCCAAAGCAAGCCTTCATCTTGATAGCTACAAACTGAAAAGCATTGAAACCGCCCTCGGCATCCTTAGAACGGACACACTCAGTGGTCTCGACTGTATTGATGCCTATAATAACTTCCTAGAGACCGGCGATCGCAGCTATGCAGACAAAATAGAACTTCACAATGAAGAAGATACATTAAACCTGCTCGAATTGACCTATCGATTGTTGGAGCACCATTCCGGTGTCGTCGAGCTTTACAAGCCTCATTATTTTGAATGGCGCAATATGGAGCTCAACCTAATCTCGTTGAAATTGCAGGGTGATTTTGCCATAATTACATTTGAGCCTGATCATAATACTGAAGAGATGCATTGGTATGATGACCGCGGTCATATCTTTAAGACACATTTAACCGGAACTGTACCTCGCCTGGAAGTTACACTTCCCGTAGAGCACCATAACGTCGATGGTTTTGACCTAAGCATTGGCCTCTATCTGGAAGGCCAATCCCGTATGCGTGTAATCAGCGTGGATGGACATCCTCTATACGAGAACATGCCTAACCTCCTGCGGCACATGGATCAGCTAATGGGAGCCAAACAAAAAGTCGTTTTTGGCTAAGTCCAGTACATCATATGAACTTATGGCAGAAATGAGTAAAAGCCGCTCACGGAATCAATTTCGCGTGAACGGCTTTTTAGTGGTGCCCAGAGCCGGAATCGAACCAGCGACACGAGGATTTTCAGTCCTCTGCTCTACCGACTGAGCTATCTGGGCAGAATGTAACAGAACAAACCTGATACTTTGATTCCTAGTTACAGCATTGTGCTATTAACATTTACGGGTGTTCGTTTTTTTCACCTTCGGTGAAAAACCGTAAGGTAGTTTTTCTCTCCTTCGGAGAGAAACCGTTTTTTCCTCAGCGGTTAATGCTCCGCATTCGAAAAAAACTAACTTGGTGGGCATGGATGGACTCGAACCATCGACCTCACGCTTATCAGGCGTGCGCTCTAACCACCTGAGCTACACGCCCATGAGCTTAAAGTGTTAATGGTCGGGGCGGCAGGATTTGAACCCGCGACCCTCTGATCCCAAATCAGATGCGCTACCAAGCTGCGCTACACCCCGACATATTAAATTGAAATGGCAGGGGTGATAGGATTTGAACCCACGGCACGCGGTTTTGGAGACCGCTGCTCTACCAGCTGAGCTACACCCCTAAGTACGATATTACCTTTGCGCTAATGGCGGAGAAGGAGGGATTTGAACCCTCGCGCCCCTCATCAGGACCTACTCCCTTAGCAGGGGAGCCTCTTCAGCCTCTTGAGTACTTCTCCATAAATTGGCGGAGGGGGTGG
>Ga0302240_1000751_pt1 | contig 30316 bp, 23 predicted proteins | sample AAG_UR_His_MG_FD_193538 | JGI IMG/M metagenome (GOLD analysis project Ga0302240, IMG submission 193538) | Enriched activated sludge microbial communities from anaerobic digester in WTTP, New Holstein, Wisconsin, United States - AAG_UR_His | ecosystem: Engineered > Bioreactor > Anaerobic >... | reverse complement strand
ACGTCTTCTTTAAACACAAAAAATATTGCCAGAATAACCATAAAATTAAGTGCCATTCTGGGATGGTAGAGCATATAATCAAAGAATCCATGAATACATAAGGCCAGTAGTATACCTGAGAATCCAACAGAAAATAAGTATAAAAATTCGTCAGAATATTTCTTTTTATAAGAGTTTATAACTTCTTTCCATAAAACTGTAATATACCACATAAAAATAATAAAACCTGAAAGGCCTGTTTCTGTTAAGATATTTATATACATATTGTTGGCATGATTTGCTACAAGTTTGTAAGCCGGACCGACTATGGCATAGTCAGGATAAACATAATCAAAATTGCCAGTTCCTATTCCGATTAAGGGATGATGGAGAAACATTTTAAAGGAACTTTTCCATAAATCAAATCGATGAAGGATTGCTGTATCTGTTGAATATTTGAAGATGGAATTTACTCTGGATAGAATAAAATCTGGCATCAGTATTACTGATATGATTCCCGATATAAGAAGTATTATTATTGTAAGATAAAATTTTTTTTTATCTCTTCTTTTTAAAAAAAGATAAAATAAGATTACAGATAATAGAGAAACCCAGCTTCCTCTCGAAAGGGATAAAACCAGGGCAGTTATAAGTATAATATTTATAAATATCCACATAAGAAGTTCTTTTTTCTGTAATTTTTTTTTAAAAAAAAGTAAAGATATGGTAAAGGGGAGGTATAAATTAATATAACTTCCATATATATTGTAATGAACAAAAATTGATTTTGCTGTATCCCTGTCAGTATATATGCTATCTATTATAAAACCATATATACATACCATAAGGCATATGTATATCATAGTGAAATATATTGTTCTTCCTCGATCAGGTTTTCCCATCATAATATTTAGAGATATAATAAATACCAGAAAATATTCAATTAATTTTAATATCTGTTTTATGCTGGCAAAGAGATTTTGTGAGCTCAACATTGAGATAAAAGAGATTATGATAAGACATATAAAAGGTAATTCTACAGCTGTAGTGAAGAGGGTTAACTTTTTTTCTTTTATTACATATATCAGTATAAGTATAAGAAGCATTATTTCATAAGGATCAATTTTTGTAAAACCTGCATTGAGACTCACAGGGAAAACCAGTGAGAAAAGAAAAATACTCAGCCCCAGAGTTATATCTTTAATGCTGAAATAAACAAAAAAAATACATATTATTGCAGATACTATATAAAATAAATAAGATGTTGGTAATACCGGCATATTATCCTGTGGATAAAATTTTCTTTTTAACCAGAATACATATTATTTTTCCTATAAAATTTTCATATGTTTCTGTTATAATATTTCCGTTTTTCAATTTTATGGAATAAAGGGATTTAATATTTTCCTGGTAATAACCTGTGATAGATTCTTTGTTTGCTGTAACTGCCAGAATTAAGTCATTTTTTTGAAATTTTTTAACAGGTTTTACTAAAATTATATCCTCATAGTTTATTCCAAAATCTTTTAAATGATCTTTCTGTATATAAAAAGGTATTATGTTATGTTCTTTTAGTTCTGCTATTATGTTTGATAGAATATTGATGGTTTTATCCTGGTTACACTGCAGCATATATGGAATAGACAGGGTGGGTATATTTTTCTTTATTTCTTTATTCAGCTTCTTATTTTTTAATATTTTAATGGATCTGGGTTTGCCGGGTTCCCGGTGAATATACCCTTTTTTTTCTAGATTACACAGATGATTATGGACTGTTGAACTGGAATGAAGGTTTAGATGTTGACAAATTTCTCTGATAGAAGGAGGGTACCCTCTACTTTTATTAATCTCAAGAAGGTATTCAATAATTTCATTCTGTCTTCTGGTAAGTTTTTTTGTTTTTTCTATGTTTTTTTTCATAATATATTCCTTTCCCTCAAAATTACGTAATTGTCAAATTATTAGCTTCAGGGAAAATAAACCTTTTATATTTAAATCTATCAGCAATCAGCTTAAGGAAAAGCTGAAAGCTAATAATAATATAATTATATCATTTTATATAATTGAAATCAATGTCAGGTATTATTACTGATGAAACAATCCTTTTCTTCGTCTCACGTTTTATGTTGCACGTAATTAGAACTTTTCCCGATTTTTCTAATTTAAAGAAGGGTTTTTACTTTTAAAATAGAATTAATAAAAATCGTTTTACTTTCTTTTAATTTAGATAATTAAATATTAATTAATAAGATAAGTTTTAGAGAGGGGGTGAATTTATTTGGAAAAAGGGAAAGGTCTGGATTTTTTTCTGGGTTTTCTGACAGGTACTCTTGTAGGAGCTGCTATAGCAATAATACTCGCCCCTCAATCAGGAGAAGAAACTCGTGAATATCTTAAAGATCAGGCTATTTTGATTAAAGATAAAGCTTCAGAAGTAGCTTCAGATATGAGAGATAAAGCTACTGAAATTGCCGGAGAAGTTAAAGATAAAGCGGACAAAATGAGAGATAAAGCTGTAGTAATAGCTACTGAAGTTAAACAGAGTGTTATGGAATCAAGAGATAAGCTCAAGAGTGCTATTTCTTCAGCTAAAAAAGACGAAAAGTTGGTAGACGAAACTGAGAGTGAAACTTCTGAAGAAGATAAAAAAGAAAATGGTGAGCTTAAAGATTTATCAAATAGTGCTGACATCTGAACTTTCATGTCCTGGTAATAAAATTATAATGAGGGAACGGAGGGCCAGATTATGAACGTGAAAACTTATACCAAAGAAATAAATAATGAAATCAGGGGCATTAATATAGAGGGTGAAATCGATGTATATACTTCCCCTAAAGTTAAAGAAGCTCTGAATGATTTGATACAAAAAGGTAATTATAATATAATAGTTAATCTGGAAGAAGTAAGTTACATTGATAGTACGGGTTTAGGAGTATTAATTGGTGCCTTAAAACGTGTAAAAGAGAATAAAGGTGATATTAAATTAGTTTGTACAAATTTACAAATTAAGAAGATATTTGATATTACAGGGTTAGTTAAGATATTTGATCTTTATGATACTGAAGAACAAGCTCTTAAGGGTTAAGATAAATTTTAAATAAGACAAGGAGGTGTGTTAATAAAGTTTAATTTTCTTTTAGATTTGTCGAAATTTTTTCTAGTTAGGAGGGAATGAAGCCTGAACTCAGCAGTATATTCATATGTTGAAATTTTTATAAATATCTGAGTCAGGTATATTACGAATGAAGCATGTTATAATAGGTTTTACGATTGTATTGAGTGTACTTGTATTATCTAACGCGGCAATGGCTTATTATTCTACACCAGGGGATATAGTTGTAGGCAACGAAGTTGTTATGAGAATTCGTGATAATGCCGGTGGTTATTCTGTGGAAGAAAGAACTAAAGCGGTTTATGAGAGACTGGTGGAAATTCTCAGTTATGCCCCTGTTAATAATGTGAGTGTATCTGTCCATTTAATGAAAGGTAACTATGTTATAAGTGTAGGAAAATATCAACTTATAACTGTTGATAAAAATATGGCAGATGCCAATAATAGTACTCCAGAAAAACTGGCTAAAGATTGGGCGAAAAAGCTACTTCCTGCTTTAAAGAGAGAAAAACCGAATATTTAGATTCTATTTTCTGGAGACTGTTTCGAGGTGAGAGAGATTATAAGGATAGAAATTTCTATTATATAATGGTATATCTCTCCCACCTCGAAAAGATTTTTATGACCAGAGGGAGTATGAGTTGTTATGAAATTAGTTGCCGGTATTTTTTCCTTTTTTCTGATATTTATAACTTTTTTTAATTGTACTTTTGCAGAGGAACCTCCCGGACAACTTGTAAAAGTTTACGGATATGTACTGGAAGTAAAAGATTCAGAAATTCTTATTAATCTTGGTACCTCCAGCAGTGTTAAAGAAAAATGTACAGGTCAGGTTTATATTATTGAGAAGTTAGATGGAAAAGATAAAACAATTTATCTTGCCAGTATTCAGATTCTAAAAGCCAGTGAAGCTAAATCTACAGCTAAAATTTTAGAAGCAAAGAGAAAAATTGAGAAGGGGCAGAATGTCGTAATTAAGGTTTTTAAGACAGATGACATTTCATCTGTATCTTCTTTAAGACCACTTTCTAAACCTCTTACACCTGTTCCTATAGGTGTTCATGCAGAGGCCGAGATAGTTGAAACAATTCGCCTTACAAAAGGTGCAGGGTGTAATATAGATCCTGTTTGGGTTCCTCAGGGAGATAGAATATATTTTGTATCAAATCGTAATAATGATTTCTGGAATATATATACAATGAAGACAGATGGCAGTAATGTAATAAAACTTACCACAGATGCGAAAAGGAATTTTTCTCCTGATATTTCAGCAGATGGTTCGATGGTAGTTTTTGTTTCCAGCAGACATCAGCATGAAGATATATACACTATGAAATATGATGGTAGTCAGGTGAAGAGATTGACACAAAAGCTTAATTTGCAGAATGATGCCCCTGCCTGGTCACCTGATGGAAGTAAAATTGCTTTTGTTTCTATAAGTGGTTCTCCTATGGAACCAAAAGCAGATATTTATATTATGAAAGCTGATGGGACTGAGCAGGAGAGGCTTACTATGACAGGAAATAATTTTGCTCCTGACTGGTCACCTGATGGTAAAAAACTTCTTTTTGTTTCCAGTCGTACAGGATACGAAGAGATATATACTTTTGATGTAGAGACACAGAAACTTGAACAGCTGACAGATTTAAAGACTCAGATAGGTTCCCCTGAATGGTCTCCTGATGGATCAAAAATAGCTTTTATGATGAATAAAGATCATAAATCTTCTTATATTTGTCTTATAAGCAGTGATGGGAGTCATCTTCAACAGCTATCCACTGGTTCTGTGTATAATTATGTTCCATACTGGTCTCCTGATGGCCAGAGTATTGTTTTTATAGCAAGTGAAAAACATATTCAGGATATATATATAATAAAATTGAAATGGAATAAATGAGTTGTGATGCCTAATGAGTAATGAGTAAAGGGTTTTATTTCCACGTATTACACTTTAGGTATTAAGAAGTTATTAAGGATAGATATCATTAACTTATAATATGAGTGACTTAGAGAAATTTTATCTTAAACCTGATAAGAATACCCTTAAAGAGATTATTGTAGAGAATGAGTGGGATATAGTTGTGGCCCGACAGGAAGGAAGAGAGCTGGCCAGACAGATAGGATTTAATGAGGTTGATCAGGCCAGAATAACTACTGCTTTATCTGAACTGGCCAGAAATATAGTTTCTTATGCCGGGTCAGGACAGATAAAGATGTGGAAAGGAGAATCTCAGGGGAGATTCAGTATCTGTATTATTGCTGAAGATAATGGTCCCGGAATACAGGATATAAAACTTGCTCTTCAGGATGGTTATTCTACTTCTAAAGGACTTGGTGCAGGTTTACCGGGTGTTAAGAGACTTGTAGATACGTTTTTTATAAAATCTAAAGCCGGCCAGGGTTGTTTTGTCGCAATAGAGAAGATTTTAAGAAGAAATTTATAAGGATATAATTATGACAGAAGAAGGAGCCCTGGGCTCTCTCTATGATGTGATTTTAAGAGATTATCTTATTGAAGGCAGTGAAGCCGATCTTTATTCTGCTCTAAATCTTGGCAAGATCTGTGTGGAGGAAGAGATTGGGCCAGATGAAATAGTAGGTCTTCATCTGTCATCCATAAAAAAACTTGTTAATGAATCACCTCAGGAAAATCTTTCAAAATTGCTTCTTAAATCACTCAACCTCCTTGTTGAAGTTATGGTAGCTTATGGATTAAGCTATAGAGAATATCACGAGGCGAAAATTCAACATCAACAACTGGAAAAGGAATTGCAAATAGCCAAAAAGATACAGACAAGTCTGTTACCCAGACAGTTACCTCAAATTGCTGGTATGGATTTAGGAGCAAGGATGATACCTGCAAAAGAAGTAGGAGGAGATTATTATAACCTTCTGGCTTTTGAGGAAGATAAACTGGGTGTCTGGATTGGAGATGTATCCGGTAAGAGTATACCTGCTGCAATGTTAATATCTATGCTTAAATATGCCTTACAGGCTTTCACTTTTAAAAAGGAGATGTATTCTGAACCGGAAAAACTTGTAACACAGCTTAATAATCTTATAGTAAAGGATATAAATCCAGAATATTTTATTACTCTTTTTTATACTTATATTGATATTAAAAGAGGTGAATTTTTTTTTACAGCTGCAGGCCATGATCCGGTTATTCATTTTCGCAGAGACAGGATGCGTTGTGACGAACTCAGGACAGACGGCGTGGTTTTAGGTGTTCTTGAGGATTATGTTTATGAACAGAAGAAAGGGATTTGTGCAGCAGGAGATATACTGGTGTTTTACACTGATGGTGTTACAGAAGCCAGGGATACTTCTGGCAATCAGTTTGGTCTTTCCCGTCTCAAAGCTATGGTTTCGAAAAATGCTGATCTTACAGCCCAGGATCTTGTAGATCGTCTTATAAATCATGTTCTTAATCATTCACAGATGAAATTTTTTGATGATATTACACTTGTAGTTGTTAAGATGAAGTAGGGGCCTTTAATAAGGCTCCTGGGTAAGAAGGATTTTCTATTTTTTCATAGAAAGAACACGACCAATTTATAACATGGGTGTCAGGTGTCAGGTGTTGGGTGTTCAGATATCTTAATATAAACCCAAAACCCAAAACTTAAAATCCAAAACCCAAAACCAGAGTTAGATGAATAGTTTTTTTAATAAAATAAATCTACTGCCTCCTACCGTATTTACAGGTTATGATACAGTAGATGCCAGGAGTACGATTCTTGGTCTCATTTATAAAGGAATACCACAGGAAAAGATTATTCTTAAGGAAAAAGAATGCTGTGAAATTATAATTGATATAAGCCCTTTTTATGCCGGGACACAGTGTCAGATAGCAGATGAGGGTTGGATGTTCAATGATAGAGTAAAGTTAAAGATACAGGATGTTATAAATAATGGTGAGGGATCTTTTTTACATATTGCTGAATGTCAGGAAGGGGGAGAGATTGCTACAGGAGATAAAATTTTTTCTCATATCGATGTTTTGCGAAGACATCAGATTTCAAGACATCATACAGTAACCCATCTGCTTTACAGCGCTCTGAGGGATGAGTTTGAAGAAAAAATATCCGCTTATAGAGCTGTTGTTACATATGATAAGCTCTGTTTTGATTTCTTTTACACCGGCTTTCTTACAGAAAAACAGATAATCTCTGTTGAAATGAATGTTTATTCAAAGATTCTAATGAATTATCCTGTTCTGACTTTTATGACTTCTCAGAATAAGGCAAGGGAAATTTGTTTTGTAAATACTCTTAATGAGAATTATGAAGACACTCCTCGTGTGTGTCAGATAAATGATGTAAGCTGTGAAATTTGCTATGGTACACATTGTATACAGACTGGAGAAATTGGAGCCTTTAAAATTATAGAGCAGTCTCAAAGAGGTGATGGAATATACCGGTTAGAAGCTGTAGCAGGTATGGCTGCTTACTTCTGGATAGAGCAGCATTTATTAAATAAAGGTTAAGTCCTTAGCTACTAATAGTCAGCTTAAGGAATAAAAGCTGAAAGCTTATGGCTCTTGGCTGTAAGCTTATAATAAAGGAGTTGAATTATGAATTTTCAAGATCTTATCCTTACTCTGGATAAATTCTGGGGAGACGAGGGATGTGTTATTCAACATCCTTATCATACTGAAGTTGGTGCAGGAACAATGAATCCTGCGACTTTTTTGAGAGCTCTCGGGCCAGAACCCTGGCGTGTGGCATATGTAGAACCATCTATTCGTCCTACAGATGGAAGATATGGAGAGAACCCGAACAGATGGCAACGTTTTTATCAATATCAGGTGATAATAAAACCTTCTCCTGAAGATATTCAGGATATTTATCTCAATAGTCTCAGGGCTCTCGGAATTAATCCTCTGGAGCATGATATTCGTTTTGTTGAGGATGACTGGGAATCTCCGACTCTTGGTGCCTGGGGACTGGGGTGGGAAGTCTGGATTGATGGAATGGAAATTACTCAGTATACCTATTTTCAGCAGGTAGGAGGTTTTGACCTTAATCCGATTTCAATTGAGATTACCTATGGTCTGGAGAGACTGGCTATGTATATTCAGGAAGTCAGGAATTTTCTGGAGCTTTCCTGGGTTGGTGATGTAACGTACGGCGATGTCCATCTACAGGAAGAAATAGAATTCTGTAAGTATAATTTTGAGTATGCAGATATAGAACTGCTCTTTCATCTTTTTGATCTTTATGAAAAGGAAGCTCTCCGTTTGTTGAAAGAGAGACTGGTATTTCCTGCTTATGATTATATTCTCAAGTGTTCTCATACTTTTAATCTTCTGGACGCCAGAGGCGCCCTTGGTGTTACAGAGAGAATGAACACAATGCTCCGAAGCCGTAAATTGGCCAGTAAATGTTCAGAAATTTATCTTGAAGAGAGAGAAAAACTTGGCTTTCCTCTTAAGGGAAGATGGTAAGGATGGTGTTATGGAATGAAAAAAACGAAAAAGAAAAAAAAAGAAAAAAAGAAGGATCACCTTCAGGATCGTGTAACAAAAGGTCTTAGATTTTTTTCTGAGGAAGACTATGATAAAGCCAGAGTATCCTTTGCTTCTGTTCTTAAAGCTAATTCAGAAAATGCTACAGTCTATCATATGCTGGCTGAATCTCTTTTACGATCCGGTGATATAGAGAGTGGAAAGAAAAATTATGAAGAGGCCCACAGGAGAGATAGTAATATCTGGATAAGCAGAGGCCTTGCAATGTTAAAAAAATCTACTGGAGATAAAGATGGCGCAGAAGCAGTTCTTAAGGAATGTATTCAGAAGAATCATTCTTCACCATGGGCTTATTTAAATTTAGCTTCTTTTTACAGAGAAACTGGGGATTTAGAGCATGCTATAAACATACTTAATGATGCAGTAGAGCATGCATCAGAATTGCCTGTTGTCTGGGGATTGGTACAGACTTTACTCGAACAGGATTCACCGGAAGAAATGACCAGACAATTTTCCAGGTTTTTAGTATTAACACCAAAACACTGGCTGGGCTATCATCTCTTATCGAGATGTTTTATAAGGCAGAATCAATTTGATAAGGCTTTCGATGCACAGGATAAATCTATAAATCTAATCAGAAATGAAATGTCTCACTCTGCCAGATATCTTTATTCCTTTTATTCCAGATTAATAGCTTATATATACCTGGAGAAATCTTTTATCTCTTTTCTTTTATATGATTATGATGAAGTAGTAAATGCCTGTTTAAATTCATTGCGTTATAATCCAAAACTATGGGAAGGTATGTATTTTTTAGGAGCTGGTTATCTGTATCAGGGACTTCTTGATAAAGGTAGAACTGCTCTTATTAAATATTGTAATATTCTGGATGGTGAGAAAGATGAAAATCTTATAAAACTTCATGAACCAGTAAGACTTTCTGCACAGCTTTTAATCGGTCAGAGTTATATTAATCAGTCATCTTTTTACGAAGCCATAGATGTTTATAAAAAATTAATTGAAGAAAAATCAGATATAATAGAAGCATATTTGAATGCTGGCTACAGTTATTTCTGTATTGGCGATGTAGAAGCCTCAAAGGAAATGTTTATAAAACTTCTTGATTTCAAGCCAGATAATGTTCTTGCTCTAAATAATCTTGGTTTTCTGGAAATGCATGAGAGAAATTTAGAGGTGGCTAAAAATTATTTTTTAAAGGCTATAGAGGTATCTTCTGATTATCCTCTGCCTTATGTAAATCTCGGTTTTATCTTTACTATTGAAGGTGATTATAAATCTGCCGAGGAATTATTACTGAAAGCTCTTAAAGTAAAGGAACCTGAGGAAGCTTCTCTGAAGATAATTTACCCGTCCAGTATTGAGGAAAATACAATTAAAGGGGGCCCTCCCATAGAAGAAAATAAGTCTATTTCGTCCCATATCGCTTCTCTCTGTAATCTGGGAGCCTCTATGGCAAGGCGTAAAGATTACAAAGGAGCTCATCTATGTTTTGATAAATTGATAGAAGTTTTGCCTCAGTATCATTTTGGTTACCGTGGGAAAGGTTGGACATATTTTCTGGAAAATAATTATAAAGAGGCTTCTGGATATATGAAAAAAGCTTTTGAGAAGAATTCTGAATATAAAATCTTACAGCAGGAATATGAATTTATTCAGAGTAGATCCGATAAAGCTGTAGAAACCAAAAAAATGGCATCAGTTCTTGAGAGTTTCTTTAATTTAGAAGAACCTCTTCCACCTGTATCAGATGATTTTCAGAAAGTGATTAATGAATTTAACCCTGGCGATCTATCAGGAGGAGATTTTAGCTACTGGGATAATTTGCTTATAGATTTCAAACATCTCCTGATTATCGAGAAAAATATTAATCTCTTTTTAGAAGATGGTCTTAAGGAACTTGAAATGGTTTCTTCCTGGCGGTTAAAGCCTGCAGATATGGAAAAAGATGTAGACGAAGAGGAAGGGGATGCACTATGGCAGAGGATATGATTTTAGAAATAGGAACAGAAGAACTTCCTTCGGGTTTTATTACTCCGGCTCTGGAACAGTTAAAAGATATGATGACTCAGGAACTTGGCGGGTACAGGATTCAGTTCAGAGAAATTATCACATGGGGAACACCCAGAAGGCTTGTTCTCTATGTAAGAGAGGTAGGTGAGAGACAATCTGATGTAATTAAAGAGGTAAAGGGCCCTCCCGGAAAGATTGCCCGTGATGAATCCGGTAATCCCACTCCTGCTGTCCGGGGATTTGCCAGATCTCAAAAGGTAGAAATAAATGATCTCTTTATGAAATCGACTCCTCATGGTGAATATGTTTTTGCAAAAATTGTGGAAACAGGAAGAAATGCCATGGAAATTCTTACAGAATTACTTCCTGCAATAATTAAGAAGATTTACTTTCCTAAAAATATGTACTGGGAGGAGAGTCAGTTTCGTTTTGCCCGTCCTGTGCGATGGATCCTGGCTCTTCTGGGAACACAGGTTATACCCTTTAAAATTGCCAGTCTTTCTTCTGGTAGATTTACTTTTGGCCATAGATTTTTATCTGCAGGTCCTCTTGAAATTTCTTCTACAGAGACCTTCAGAGATATACTTTATGAGAATAAAGTAATTTTATCTCAGGATGAACGAAAAGAGATGATTGAAAAACAGATTAAAAGTCTTATCCGGGAACCTGGAGCTGATATTTTAAACAATCCTTCTCTTATGGAAGAAGTGAATTTTTTAATAGAGTATCCTACCAGTTTTGCTGGTAATTTTTCTCCTGATTATCTTGTTCTACCGAAAGAAGTCCTTATTACCGTTATGAGCAAACATCAAAGATATTTTACTGTTTTAGATACAGATGGTAATATACTGCCCTGTTTTATTGCAGTAAGAAATGGTGATGAAAAGGGACTTTCCCTTGTCAGAGCCGGTAATGAAAGAGTTCTTGTGGCGAGACTTGCAGATGCAAAATTTTTCTTTGAAGAAGATAAGAAAAAGTCTCTTCAGGAGATTCTTTATAAACTTAAAGGCATTGGTTTTCAGAAAAACCTCGGGACTATGCTGGATAAAACTAACAGGATAAAGGAACTTTCCAGATTTATACTTATTTCTATGAATAAAAAGGAATTACTTCCTTACGGGGAAAGGGCAGCTGAACTCTGCAAGGCTGATCTGGCTTCCCATATGGTAAAGGAGTTTCCTGAACTTCAGGGCATTATGGGCGGTATATATGCTTTGGAGGAGGAAGAAGCAGTATGGAAAGGAATTAGGAGTCATTATAAGCCATCTTCTGTCAATGATGAGCTGCCTGATACATTAATTGGTCAGGTTATAAGCCTTGCTGATAAAATGGATAATGTAACAGGTTGTTTTGGGGCAGGTTTTCTTCCCACTGGCTCTGCAGATCCTTATGGAGTAAGAAGATATACACTGGGGGTAATAAGACTTCTTCTCTATGGTGAGTTAGAAGTAAATCTCTTAGATCTTTTCTACAGAGCTTTTGAGCTTTATTTAGAAGGAGGTTTCAGTCTTAAAGATAAGAAAGTTGCAGAGATTGATTTTGAAGATTTTGTTTTTCAACGTTTTGAAAATCATCTTTTAAGTGCAGGATATAAATATGATGTGATTAAATCTATAAGGAAAGGTGCTTTTATAAACCTTAAAGACACGTTGTTGAAAATAAAAGCTCTTACTATTGTAAGGGATCTCCCTGAGTTTGACTCTCTTGTAATAGCTTTTACAAGAGCTTTTAATATACTGCAAAAGGCTTCTTTTAATCTGAATTTTTCTACTTCTCTCCTGATAGAAGAGGAGGAACATAATCTTTATGATAATTTTAAAAGGACTTCCAATGAATTAGAAGAATTTTTTAATAAGCCTGTTATAGACTATACTGAAGTAATGAACAGACTTTCATCTCTTCGTACCTGTATAGACAGGTTTTTTGACCATGTTATGGTTATGGTGCCCGAAGATGCTCTGAGAAATAATCGCCTTTCTTTACTGGATATGGTTGTCAGACTTTATCTTCGTATTGCTGATTTTTCTCAGATAGTTGTAGAGGGAAGTGAAAAGTGAAGTATAATACTCACGTCTCACGTTAAAATTGTTCTGTTTTTATAAAAGGATTTAAATTTTCATTGTCGAAATAGAAATTTTCCTGTTTAATCTAAAGTTTAATTCCTTTATGGAAATCTAATAATTAAGGAGGATATTAAAATAATGGTAGAAACTAAAAGAATATACCTTTTTGAAGAAGGTAATAAAGATATGAAAGATTTACTTGGAGGTAAAGGGGCTAATCTTGCCGAGATGACCAATATAGGTCTCCCTGTTCCTCCTGGATTTACTATTACTACCAGGGTCTGTAATGAGTATATTGCTCAGGGAGGACTACCGGCAGGGCTTATGGATGACGTAAAAGAACATGTGGCGGTTATTGAAAAGAAAATGGATAAGAAGTTTGGAGATCCATCAAATCCTCTTCTTTTCTCTGTAAGGTCGGGAGCAAAGTTTTCTATGCCCGGTATGATGAATACCATACTTAATCTTGGTTTAAATGATGAAACAATAAAAGGACTTGTAGAGCTTTCCAGGGATGAGCGTTTTGCTTATGATTGTTATAGAAGATTTATCGATATGTTCGGTGATGTAGTACTGGGGATTGAACATAAACATTTTGAGGATATTATAAAGGAATATAAGAAGAAATATGGTTTTACCAGTGATACAGAACTTAAAGCTGAACACTGGAAGTCTATAGTTGAGGATTTTAAGATCCTTGTAAGGAAAGAAAAAGGAGAAGATTTTCCATCTGATCCCTGGAAACAGTTAGAACTGGCTATCTGTGCTGTCTTTAATTCGTGGAATGGCCATAAAGCAATTACTTATAGAAATGAATTTAAAATTCCCCATGATCTGGGTACAGCCGTAAATGTTCAGACTATGGTTTTTGGTAATTTCTTCGGTGAAAGCGGTTCAGGTGTTGCCTTTACGAGAGATCCTTCCTCAGGTGAAAAAGTCATATATGGAGAATTTCTGGAAAATGCCCAGGGAGAAGATGTTGTTGCAGGTATTCGCACACCTAAAGCAATCAGTCAGATGAAAGATGATGTGCCCCATCTCTATAATGAATTCTCCCGGATCTGTTCATTACTCGAGAAACATTACAGAGATGTTCAGGATCTGGAATTTACCTTTGAAAAAGGGAAACTTTATATGCTTCAGGCCAGAGCAGGTAAAAGAACCACTCAGGCCGCTGTAAAGATTGCCTATGATATGGTAGAAGAAGGACTTATAACAAAAGAAGAAGCAATAATGAGAATTGATCCCAATCAGATAAATCAGCTCCTTCATCCCCGTATAGCAAGTGAATCCAGGAAAAAGGCAGAGAGAGAAGGTCTTCTTTTAGCAGAAGGTTTACCTGCATCTCCCGGTGCTGCCACAGGGGCTGTTGTATTCAGTGCTGATCTCGCAAGAGAACTCGGTGATAAGGGAGAACGTGTTCTTTTAGTTCGTCCTGTGACAAATCCTGATGATGTTCACGGTATGATAGCAGCAAAAGGTGTTCTTACCAGCGAAGGTGGTATGACAAGTCATGCCGCAGTTGTGGCGAGACAGATGGGGAAACCCTGTGTTGCAGGTTGTACAGCTATACATATTGATCTTTCAAAAAAACAATTTGAGATTGGTGACAGAATTGTAAAAGAAGGAGAAGTTATCACTATAGACGGTGCCTTTTTTAAAGAAGGGAAAACAGTAGGACAGGTTTTCTACGGAAAACTTGATACAGAACCACCGGAATTAAGTCATGAAGCAAAAGCGATATTAAACTGGGCAGATGAAATTAAAGGTCTCGGTGTTCATGCAAATGCCGATACACCTGAAGATGCAGCAAAAGCACGTGATTTTGGTGCTAAAGGTATTGGCCTCTGCAGAACAGAACATATGTTTATGGCCCAGGAAAGATTACCCATTGTGCAGGAAATGGTTATAGCCGATACTCCTGAAGCCAGAGAAAAGGCTCTCGCCAAATTGCTTCCTATGCAGAGGAAGGATTTTTATGGAATATTGAAAGCCATGGAGAGTTATCCTGTGACAATACGTCTTCTTGATCCACCTCTACATGAGTTTTTACCAGCCTTAGAGGATCTTCTGGAAGAAGTAATAACTTTAAAGGTTACAGGTAAAGATCCCGCTCTTCTGGTGGAAAAAGAAAAAATCCTGAGAAGAGTAAGAGAAATTCACGAATCCAATCCAATGTTAGGACTTCGTGTATGTCGTCTTGGTATAGTCTATCCTGAAATTTATGAAATGCAGGTAAGGGCTATTTTTGAGGCGGCCTGTGATCTTATAGCAGAAAGAGTCAATGCAGTGGTAGAAGTTATGATACCCGGTGTGGGCCATGTGGAAGAAATGAAATTTACTCATAAAAGTGCCAAAGCTGTAGCAGAAGAGGTTATGAAAGAAAAAGGAGTTAAAGTGAATTATAAGATAGGCACGATGGTAGAACTGCCCAGGGCATGCACCGTGGCAGATCAACTGGCTGAATATGCTGAATTCTTTTCTTTTGGAACGAATGACCTTACTCAGACTACTTATGGCTACAGCAGAGATGATGCTGAAAGAGCTTTTATACCGGAATATATAAAGAAGGGTGTTCTGAAAGTTAATCCCTTTGAAGTTCTGGATAGAGAAGGTGTGGGTAAACTAATGAAGATGGCTATAGAACTGGGTAAAGGAACGAGACCGGATCTGAAGATTGGTATCTGTGGTGAACATGGTGGTGAACCTGATTCTGTGGAGTTTTGCCATCTCGTGGGCCTTACTTATGTGAGTTGTTCTCCTTACAGAGTACCTATAGCGAGACTGGCTGCAGCACAGGCTATGATTAAGAATAAGTGAGAAGTGAGAGGTGAGAAGTGAGAAGAAAGTGAGAAGCGAGAAGAAAGTGAGAAGTGAGAAGTGAAGTATAAATACCTTTCACCTCTCACCTTTCACCTCTCACCTTTCACCTCCCACCATAAATGAGCAGGTTATCAGAAGACCTCATAGAAGAGATTAAAAATCGAAATAATCTGCTGGATCTTGTATCCTGTTATGTTACTCTTAAGAAGAGTGGAAAGGGTTATCAGGGTTTATGTCCTTTTCATTCTGAAAGAACACCTTCCTTTTCAGTGAGTCCTGATAAAGGATTGTGGTATTGTTTCGGATGTGGTACAGGAGGAAATGTTTTTGATTTTGTAAAAAAGATTGAAAATATTTCTTTCTATGAAGCAGCCAGAACACTTGCTGAAAAAGCTGGTATAGAAATCCCTGAGAAAGAAGGTTTTTCAGAGGATTATAAAGATAAGAAAAATCTCTATTCTCTTAATGAACTGGCAGCTAGTTTTTACCACTGGCTTTTATTTCAGGACTCTGGTAAAGAAGCTCTGTCCTATCTGAAAAAGAGAAAGATTTCTAAAGAAACCCTTGTTAAATTTAAGATTGGTTATGCTCCAGGTTCTAACAGACTGCTGAATCTGTTAAAAAAGAAAAATTATTCTTTTGAAATGGCTCTCAGTGGAGGTCTAATCAGAGTAGATGGTAATGGTCAATACAGAGATTATTTTATAGGGAGAGTTATTTTCCCTATTTTTGATCTCAGAGACAGGGTAATTGGTTTTGGCGGTCGTTCAACAGGTGATGCCATACCTAAATATTTGAATACTTTTGAGACTAAAATATTTAATAAAGGTAAAAATCTTTATGGACTTAATCTGGCAAGAAGAAGAGAGAACAGAGCTTCTCCTCTGATACTTACGGAAGGTTATATGGATCTCTTATCAGTCAGTCAGTCCAATATGGAGGGAGTCGTTGCTTCTCTGGGCACTTCCCTTACTGAGGAACAGGCCAATCTTTTGAGGAAATTTACCGATGAGGTAATCCTTGCCTATGATGCCGATACGGCAGGGGTTTCAGCCACAGGCAGAGGTATAGGATTACTTGAAAGTGCAGGACTTTCCGTAAAGGCTTTGATTTTGCCTGAAGGAAAAGATCCGGATCTTTATATCAGAGAAGAGGGGAGAGAGGCTTTTTATAAAATTGTAGAGAACAGGGTAGAATATTTTACCTATTTATCTACATGGCTTGAGAGAAAACATGATCTTTCAACAAGGGAAGGTAAAGAGGGTTTTTTAAAAGGTATTGAGCCATTTATGAGTAATCTGGAAGATTCTCTTCGGCGAAATGAGTATTTTAAGATTATAGAAAGTAAGAATCTTGGAATTTCTGAGAAAGAACTTGTTTCTAGATTCAGTCTGTATAAAGAGAAAAAGAAATTAAAAGTGCCTGTGGAAGAACGAAAATCACCTGCAGATACTGAAAGATTGTTATTGAGATTGATGTTACAGGATATAGAAATTATGAAGAAAGTTTTTAAAAAATTTAAACCTGAAGAATTTTCTGATTCTATATGTTATAAAATCGCAGATAGCTGCCACAAAAATTTGAATGAAAAGAAGGATTTTTCCGTGGATGAGTTAATTAAAAGTATAAAAGACGATCAGATTCGGAAAGTTTTAGCCGAGATGTTGTTGACAGATGATGATTACCCAAGGCATGAAGAATCTATTCTGGGTATGATTAAAACTCTGAAAGATAAAAAGCTAAAAGAAAGACAGAAGGAATTAGAGTTGATAGTAGCACAGGGGAAGCCTTCTGATGAAATTAATAAGGAGTATCAGCAAATTGTGCGTTATTTAAAGGGGGGAAAATCTTTAAGTGCCTAGTGGAAATAATTTTAATCTACCTCTAAAAGATTTAATACAAAAAGGAAAGAAGCACGGAACGCTTACTTATGATGAAATTAATGAAGTTTTAGATACAGAACAGGAACTAACAGAGGAAAAGTTAGAGTCATTGTTTGACATATTTACCAGTGAAGGTATAGAAGTTGTAGATGAAAAAAATGAAACTTCTATCCTCAAAAAAGTTTCTTCCGAAGAAGATGTTGAAGGTGAACAATTTTTTAGCCTGCCTGAAGGGATTTCTCTGGATGATCCTGTAAGAATGTATCTTAAAGAAATAGGACGGGTTGAACTTCTTACACCTGAGCAGGAGGTAGAACTTGCTAAAAGAGTAGAACAGATTGAAATGCTTGAAGATAGGTCTTACAGGTATTTTGCTGAGAAATTTGGCCTGGAGCATATAGTTGAGGGAGAACGAAGGGTTAAGGAGGAAGTTAAACATAAAATCAGATATTTAATAAAGGAAGAAATTTTACAAAAATCTCCAGGAGAAACTAAAAATCTGGATAGAGAGGTTTTCAAGGTTCTGGAAGAAACTATGAAAGAAATTATTTCAGAGGAACTTATGGTCAGGGAAAAAACCGGTATTTTTTTAAATTATCTGCTTGATGGCAGGCCAGAAAATGTTTTATTCCAGATTGGTTATATAGTTTCATATGTAATTGCACAGCTTTACTTACGTTATTTCGGTAGAATATGGTTTAATATTATTGATGGCAAGAAATTTTCTCAATTTTCTTTAGAAGTGGAAAGGGAGTTTTCCAGAAGAAAGATAGATGCTGAAGAAGCTAAAAGAGAGCTTATAGAGGCTAATTTGCGTCTTGTTGTGAGTATTGCAAAGAAATATGTCAGCCGTGGTATGCTCTTCCTGGATCTTATTCAGGAGGGAAATCTCGGTTTAATAAGAGCAGTTGAGAAATTTAACTATCATAAGGGTTATAAGTTCAGTACCTATGCTACCTGGTGGATCAGACAGGCAATTACAAGAGCTCTGGCGGACCAGGCCAGAACTATACGTATTCCTGTTCATATGGTAGAAACAATAAATCGCCTTATAAAGGTCTCAAGAAGGCTTCTTCAGGAGTTAGGTAGAGACCCCAGTATTGAGGAAATAACTCAGCAGATGTACCCTGTAGATAGAGAAGAAATAAGGAGACAGTTAAGTGATCAATTAGGAAGAAAGCTCACATCAAGAGATAAGAAGTTTGTAGATGAAGAAATCAAGAGGCGAACAAGGTATAATCTTGAAAGGGTCAGAGAAATTATAAAGATAGCTCAGGAACCTATTTCTCTTGAAACTCCTATTGGTGAAGAAGAAGACAGTCATTTAGGAGATTTTATTGAAGATCATGAAGCTGTTGCTCCTGCAGAAGCTGCTTCTTCAATTCTTCTGAAAGAGAAAATGGAAGATGTTATGGAAAATCTCACTGAACGGGAGAAGAAGGTTTTAAAATTGCGCTTTGGACTGTCTGACGGACGCCCCAGAACCCTTGAAGAAGTAGGGCAGGAATTTGGTGTTACAAGAGAGAGAATCCGTCAGATAGAAGCCAAGGCACTCAGAAAATTACGTCATCCTGCCAGAAGTAAATGGCTTAAAGATTATTGGGAAGGGCAATAGATTTTAAGCTTTCAACAGTCAGCAGTCAGCTTTTATGGGAATTACATAGCAAATACCATCAAATTTTATTTTTCAGGTTGCTTTACAGGGTTAAAAGTCGTAAGCTTTAGCTGATAGCTGATAGCTAAATGCTGATAACTTATATATTGACAAAATAAAAAAATTTTGTTATAATCTCGCAGGTCGTAGGAAAAATAGGATAAAGGGTCTATAGCTCAGCGGTAGAGCAATCGGCTCATAACCGATTGGTCCCTGGTTCGAATCCAGGTAGGCCCATTATAAAATGCCCTCATCGTCTAGTGGCCCAGGACACCGCCCTTTCACGGCGGAGACCGGGATTCGAATTCCCGTGGGGGTATAAGAAGTGAAAAGTGAAAAGTGATATTCTTCACTACTTACAGTTCACTGTTCACCATGAGGGCGGATAGCTCAGATGGCAGAGCATCTGCTTTACACGCAGGAGGTCACAGGTTCAAGTCCTGTTTCGCCCATTTAAAAAACCATCGCAAGATGGTTTTTTTGTTTTCTTATGATAAAAGAGGAAAAAGATATTCTATGCAGAATGTTTAAGTACAGGGTATATGTTTTAAGGTATGCTTTTTCGTAAGACTTGAGTGTAAAACATGAAACGTGAAGTGTGAAGCGTGAAGTGTGAAAGGTAAGAATTTTATGACTTTTCACTTTTGACTTTTTACAAATTTAAGGGGTGATTATACTTATTTGAATCAGTTACATATAGTAAAGGATTTATGGAAGATTTATCGTTTGCAGGCTTATGAGAATGAGCTTCTGGAACTTGGAGAAAAGATAAGAAATCTTGATCCCGGTAAAGAATTTGAACGTAAAAAAAATGAGGTTCTGGATAATTTGCAATCTCACAGAGATAAACTGGATAATAATAAAAAAAGAATTAAACTTCTTAATCTTGAAATAGGAAGTATGGATCAGCAGATAAAAACAAGTGAAAATAAATTATACGGTGGTAAAACTACTAATCCAAAAGAACTGGCTCAATTGCAAAAGGAATTGAAGAATTTAAAGAGTAAAAGGGAAGTTCTGGATGAAGAAACTCTGACTTTGATTTATGATAATGAAGAGCTTGAAGACAGGATACTTAATCTGGAGAAAGATTATAAAGTAGTTGAAGAAGAGTATAAGAAATATCTTGAAGAATATCAAAAAATACTGAAAGAGTTAAATGATAGGATAGAAGATGTGGAAAATAAAAAAAATAAGATAAAAGAAGCTTCATCTCCAGAACTTTTAAATATATATGAGGATTTAAAATCCAGACTTGGAGGCCTGGCTATTGTTTCAGTTCAGAGAAATTTTTGTGGAGGATGTGGAATGACTTTATCCGGTATGTTAGTGGAAAGGGTGAAGTCAAAAATGTCACTGCAATATTGTCAGCATTGTGGAAGGATATTATACTGGGAAGGAGAAAAAGTTATCAGCCACCAGACTGTAGATAGCAATCGGCAATCAGCATAAGGAAAAAGCTGAAAGCTAATAATAATTTAGGAGGTGCATGGCGGTTTCAGTTTCTGAAATCAGCTGTTATTATAATGAAGGCTTATAGACCCTGTAAATTTAGAAAATCCAAATTAGGTATATTTCAATGTGAAAAACATTGTTTTGATCATTCTCATCCGGATCATTATGAGGGGCTTTATAGTTTTTGTTTGAATATTATTCCTGAAAATTTCTGTTCTTATGTAGATTTCGGCTTTAATATGGAAGATGAACCTACGGTTTTTATTAATTGTACCCATCCATTTATTTCCCGGCCAATGAAGGATTTTGAAGAATGTAAAACATGCGAATATGCTCCTCAACCGGAAGATATGCAGGCCCTCGGGGGGTAAATGAGAAGTGAGAAGTGAGAAGTGAATCATTCTGATATGAAATCTCTCACCTCTCACTTATAACGAGGTGTGAACTTTGGATAAATATGATGTTTTAATTGTAGGTGCCGGTCCGGCAGGTATATTTGTAGCCCTTGAACTGGCTAAAAAGAGTAAATTAAAAGTTGCCCTTATGGAAAAGGGACACGATATAGACGTGAGAAATAGACGGCTTTCCGGATGGGGCGGAGCAGGGGCTTACAGTGATGGTAAACTTACCCTTTCCACTGATGTGGGAGGACAACTTCTTTCGAGTTTCCCTCATGATGAAGCACAGAGACTTCTGGATTATACAGATAATGTATATCTCCAATTTGGTGCCAGTGATATTGTTTATGGTGTTGATGATGAAGTCAGCAGAAATATTCATCGTAAGGCAGTACTTGCAAATTTACAGTTTCTTCCCATGAAGGTACGCCATCTTGGAACTGAAAAATGTTTCCTTATATTAAAAGAAATGAGGAAATTTCTGGATGATAAAGTGGATGTAATTACAGAGACCCCTGTTGAAAAGATTCTGGTTGAAGAAGGTAAAGCCAGGGGAGTAATTACAAAAACAGGAACTGAAATTTTTGCTAAATATGTAGTAGTTTGTCCGGGTCGGGAAGGTTCAGACTGGTTTTCTCAGGAAGCCCGCCGTTTAGAACTCGGTCAGAAGATTAATCCTGTAGATCTCGGTGTGAGAGTAGAAGTTCCTTCAGTTATAGCAGAACCCATTACAAAAAATGTGTATGAATCTAAATTGATTTTTTATTCCAAACTTTTTGATGATAGAGTCCGTACTTTTTGTATGTGTCCCGATGGTGAAGTTGTTACAGAAAACTACGAGGGTGTAATTACTGTAAATGGCCATAGTTATGCTGATAAAAAGACTGAAAATACTAATTTCGCTTTACTTGTAAGCAAAAATTTCACGGAACCTTTTAAGGAACCTATAAGTTATGGAAAATATATTGCAAGGCTTGCCAATTTACTGGGTGAGGGTGTTATAGTTCAACGCCTCGGTGATATATTAGGCGGACGTCGTACCACTCAATCAAGACTTGATAAGTGTCTTGTAGTTCCCACTCTTAAAAGTGCCACACCGGGAGATTTAAGTCTTGTATTACCCTATCGGTATCTTACGGCAATTCTGGAAATGCTTCAGGCTCTGGATAAATTGGCACCCGGTATTTATTCTCATCATACCCTGTTATATGGAGTAGAAGTAAAGTTTTACTCTTCAAGCCTTGACTTGAGTCAGTCTCTGGAAACCCGTATAAAAAATTTATTTGCCGCCGGTGATGGTGCAGGTGTTACAAGGGGGCTTATGCAGGCTTCTGTATCAGGTATTGTTGTGGCAAGGGATATTATGAGAAAAGAGGTAGGAACTGAATGGTGTAAGTGAGACGTGAGATGTGAGACGGATTTTATTGTGCAGGAGGCGAACCTTGCCTTTACCCGGGTTACGCATTACCCATCACGTCTTACGTCTCATCTAATAGAAAGGTGGGTATTACTTCTTATGGCCTGTACCATAGTTATTGGCACCCAGTGGGGAGATGAAGGAAAGGGTAAGATTATACATCTTCTTGCTGAGAGTGCCGATGTGGTAGTTCGTTTTGCCAGTGCCGATATGCCGGGACATACAGTATTTTATAATGGTGTTAAATATAAACTCCAATTTATTCCTGTAGGGATATTTTATCCAGAGAAACTTACAGTTCTTGGAAATGGTATGGTAATAGATTTAGGTATGCTCTGTGAAGAAATGGACTATCTCCAGAAAAATGGAATTTCTCTTGAGAATCTTAAAATAAGTTCTATGGCTCATATAGTTTTACCCTATCATAAAATACTGGATCAATTAGAAGCAGATAAGGATAGTACTGTTAAGCGCGGAAGAACCAGAAAAGGCGTTGCCTCTGCTTATGTGGATAAGGTCGCCCGGAAGGGAATAAGGGTTATGGACCTTATGGATGATAAGATATTCAGTGATAAACTCAAAAAAATTTTGGAAGAAAAAAATAAGATCTTTGATAAGGTTTATTCCATAGCTCAAAAGGGATTTGATGTAATATATAATGATTATATACGCTATAGAGATATTATTGCTCCCTATGTTACTAATACCCCCTTCCTTTTAAATGGACTTAGTTCCCAGGGAAAGAAAATCCTTTTTGAAGGCATACAGGGAACATTTATGGATCTGGATTTCGGCACATATCCCTATGTGGGTTCATTTAATTTTACTGCCGGCAGTGCCTGTATAGGTTCCGGTATAGGCCCTACAAGAATAAAAAATATAATTGGTGTAACAAAGGCATATACCACAAGAGTGGGAGAGGGACCTTTCCCAACGGAACTCCTCGGTGATATGGAAGAAGAACTCAGAGCGGCAGGCGGTGAGTACGGTGCCACTACAGGAAGACCCCGACGGTGTGGATGGCTTGATCTGGTTATGATCCGCTATTCCTGTATTTTAAACGGTATCTCTGGCCTTGCCGTTACGAAATTAGATGTGCTGGATAATTTCGACATTATAAAATTATGTGTGGGATATGAATATGAGGGAGTAATATATAAGGATTTTCCTCAGGATCTGAAAGTTCTGGAAAATTGTATACCAGTATACAGAGAATTCCCCGGATGGAAACAGGATACCCTTGATATAAGAAACTATGACGACCTGCCACTGGAAGCCAGAAAGTACCTCGATTACATCTCTGAACAGGCCGGTGTGCCAATATATCTCGTTTCTGTGGGACATAAGAGGGAGCAGAGTATAATAAGAAGAGATGTGTGGTAATTTAGCTATCAGCTATCAGCTTTTTTTATCTTTTTGTTACTTGCCTGTTATTTTGTTTTAGGATAAGATAATATTATAGTATATTTCATAACTTATTTAAATAATTCGTGATGCGTAATGCGTAATGTTATCTCACGCATCACGCTTTACGCATTACGAGGTTCTTTAATTATGGATTGTTATGAAACTAACTATAAATAGATTAAGGAGAGTTTGTATATGGAACTTACAAATTTAATGACTATAAAACAGGCCAGTGAATGGGCGAGTAACTATTTAAATAAAAATGTTACTACTTCCAATATATCTTATCTTATTCAATATGGAAGAATTAAAAAAATTGGTGGTAATGGGGCTACTCTCATTGATAAACAGGATTTAATTAAATATTATAAAGAATCTTACATAGGAAAGAGAGAAATTAACTGGAAAGATCAGTTAGGGGAAGATTTAAACTGGGCTTTATCTTTTGATCATCTTAAAGAAGCTGATACTACAAAGCACGTCCATAGATTACACCCCTATAAAGGCAAGTTTATACCTCAACTTGTTGAATATTTTTTGGATAACCATACAGATGAGTTCAAAAAAGAAGCCTATTTTAAACCGGGCGATATAGTATTGGATCCCTTTTGTGGAAGTGGTACTACCTTAGTTCAGTCCAATGAACTTGGGCTACATGCCATAGGAATAGATATTTCTGCTTTTAATACCTTAATAAGCAATGTAAAGATTTATAAATATGATTTTTTAGATTTACATTATGAGATACAAAAAATAACAAAAGCTTTGAAAGAATTTATTTCTAATTCTAATACAGTGAAATTTGAAGATAAATTAACAAGAGAGTTGGCAAATTTTAATAATAAATATTTTCCGTCGCCGGAGTTTAAATATCAGATAAAGAATAAAAAAGTCAATGAAGATGAGTACGGGCGTGAAAAAGAAAAAGAATTTTTACCTGTATTTTTAGAGTTAGTCAAAGAATATGATATTCAAGTAAATCAAGAAAGATCTATTAGTTTTCTGGATAAATGGTATTTAAAACATATCAGAACAGAAATTGATTTTGTATTTAATCTCATTAAAGAAATTAACAATCCTGTTACTAAAAGAGCTATAAGTATTATATTAAGTAGAACAATACGCTCCTGCAGAGCAACTACTCATGCAGATTTAGCTACTTTAAAGGAACCAGTTCGTAAAATCTATTATTGTGCTAAACATGGCAAAGTATGTAAACCGCTCTTTTCTATATTTAGCTGGTGGGAACGTTATAGTAAAGATACTATTAAGAGATTAAAAATTTTTGATACTCTTAGAACTAATACGTATCAGTCCTGCTTTACAGGAGATTCAAGAACTATCAATATTTTTGAAATTCTAGAGAATAATTTTCCTGCATTTTCAGAATTAGTAAGAAAGCAAAAAATTAAAGGTATTTTTTCAAGTCCTCCTTATGTAGGTCTGATTGATTATCATGAGCAACATGCCTATGCTTATGATCTATTTGGTTTTAAGAGACAGGATGAATTGGAAATAGGTTCTCTTTTTAAAGGTCAGGGGAGAGAAGCGAGAAATTCTTATGTTCAGGGAATATCAGATGTTTTAAAGAATTGTAAAAGATTTTTTGCTGTTGATTATGATGTATTTTTTGTTGCAAATGATAAATATAATTTATATCAACAGATAGCAGAAAATTCAGGTATGCAAATTGTTAATCAATATAAACGTCCTGTTTTGAATAGAACAGAAAAAGACAAAGGAGCTTACTCGGAAATTATTTTTCATTTAAAAGGGAGGTTATAAAGTGGCTTTATCTAGAGAACAGATACGTGACATAGAACAGGTATTAAAAAGTAGTTTGAGAAAAAAATTTCAGAGTTATAATCCAGAACCGTAACTATCAAAAACTCTGGGGACAGAGATTCTGGAAATTTATTTCCGGTGATGACAATTTATATACTGAAATTATAGAACCGCTCGGTTATAAAGCAAAAGAAAGAGATGAAAAATTTTTGGAACTTTATGGCCAGGTAATTAGTAAATTTGCAGATGAATTTACTAAAGATTTCTGTACAGATTATAAGATTGACTGGGAGAAACTGGTAAAGTTCAATTCCGCCAAATGATTACAGGTATAGGAACTGATATTATTGAAATAGATCGTATAAAGAAAGCCTGTGAAAATCCACGTTTTATAGACAGGGTTTTTACTGAGCGGGAAAAAGATTATTCCTCGTCAAAAGTCAGAAGTGCCCAGCATTTCGCCGCAAGATTTGCCTCAAAAGAAGCAACTATGAAAGCCCTGGGAAAGGGATTTTCCTTTCAGGATATAGAGGTTGTAAATAATGAAGAAGGAAAACCTGAAATCCTTTTACATGGTAATGCAAAGGAATATGCTCAAAAATCAGGTATAGATAAAATATTTCTTACTATCTCTCACTCACAGAATATGGCTATAGCTTTTGTAGTAATGAGAAAGCATATTCTATAATAGTATCTGAAAACCTGCCTGTATAAAATGATGATCATTTGTGAAAGCTTTTTTTATTTCGCCTTTTTGTAGGGAGATATTATATCATTAAATAAAAATTATAATTTTCTCCTCCAAAAGAAAAGATAAAGGATTTTACTTTGAAAATATAGAATTTAGATGAATAATTAATCTTTTCGTCATGTATCACACATTACGAAGAAAAATAAGGTGATCACTTTGTTAAAGATTGTAACCTCTGAAGAGATGCAGTCTCTCGATAAAAAAACCATAGAAGAACTCAAAATACCCGGAATGGTTTTAATGGAAAATGCCGGAAGGGCAGTTTATGAGAGAGTTATAAGCAGAGCTACTAAAAATAAAACAATTTTATTACTTGCCGGCAGGGGTAATAACGGTGGAGATGCCTTTGTAGTGGCAAGACATCTTTTTAATAAGGGTTATAAAGTTCTGATTTTTCTTATGGCAAAAAAAGATGATCTGAAAGGAGATGCTTTATCAAACTGTCTTATAGCAGAAAAAATAGGTATAAAGATAAAAGAGATTTTAACTGAAGAAGAAGTTCTTTCTTTGAAAACAGAAATAGAGAAAGTGGATCTGGTAGTGGATGGTCTTCTGGGAACAGGTATTAGAGGCGGTGCCAGAGGGCTTATAGGAAAGGTTATAGAGCTAATAAATTCTATTAAAAAACCTGTTATTGCCATAGATACTCCCTCTGGACTTGACTGTACCACAGGTCATGTAGAGGGTCCCTGTATAAAAGCAGTTGAAACAGTAACCTTCTGTCTTCCCAAAAGAGGTATGTTTATATTTCCAGGGGGAAGATATGTGGGGCATCTTGTAATAGCCGATATAAGTATCCCTGTTGATTACTGGATGAATAATGAAAAATTTTCTACTTATCTCATTACACCTGATATACTGAAGGAACATTTACCTGTAAGAGAAGTGGATTTTCATAAGGGAAATTCTGGTAGAGTCCTTATTCTGGCAGGTTCTCCCGGCTTTACGGGAGCTGCAGCTATGGCCGGGGTAAGCTGTCTTCGGACAGGGGCAGGCCTTGTAACTGTTGCTCTCCCTGAAAGTTTAAACCCTGTTATGGCAGGAAAACTTACGGAAGTTATGACAAAATCCCTTACTGAAACTTCAGATCATACAGTTTCTCCTGATGCTCTACCTGTTCTTCAGAATTTTCCCTGTGACTGTATGGCTATAGGGCCTGGATTATCTCAACAGAAGGAAACAGGTGAACTTGTAAGAAAACTGGTCTCTACGTCCGGTGTACCTCTTGTAATAGATGCAGACGGATTGAATGCTCTTTCAATAGATACATCGGTTATTCTCGATGCTAAATCAACGGTTATTCTTACACCCCATCCTGGAGAAATGGCCCGTCTTACAGGATTTGCTTTAAAAGAGATTAAAGCAGATCCTGTTACTATTTCAAGGGAATATGCAATTAAATGGAAGGTTTATATAATATTAAAATTTGCCCGTACTATTATAGCTACTCCAGATGGGAAAATTTATATTAATCCTACAGGTAATCCCGGTATGGCTACAGGCGGTAGTGGTGATGTCCTTACAGGTATGGTTTCCTCCTTTATTGCACAGGGACTTTCACCTCTTTATGCGTGTCTTGCCGGTGTATTTCTTCACGGTCTCTGTGGGGATCTGGCCTGTAAAGATAAGGGGGAAGAAGCTCTTATAGCAGGAGATTTAATAGATTATATACCTGAGGCTTTCAGAAAGCTTAAATATTCTGAAGAGAATCTTATAGATTGGCTAGAGGAGATATGAAAGGAGAAATATATGGCAACTTATATTGTCTCTTCTTTATTTGATTAACAAAGATCTTTTTTATGTTTTACCTGCAGTAATATTGTTTCTCTCTTTAGTATATTTTGTTATAGTAATTTATGAGAAGTTTCTTATATTATTTTGTAAGGTTAAAAAATATTTTAATAAATGAGGTAGAAGATAAGAATATGAAAAATAAAATTCCTGTAATCATTTTAGCTTTGTTAGTATTGTTTTCAGTGGCTTTTTCAAAAGAGAAAGTTAAAAAAGAGCCAAAACTTAAGAATAAAATAGCCTATACCCTGAGAGGCAATCTTTTTATATCCAAACCTGATGGTAGTGAAGTAAAACAGCTTACCTTCGAAGGTGGTGTTTCTGAACCCTGCTGGTCTCCTGATGGGAAAACAATTATTTTTGTTTTTAATAGAAAACTCTGGAAGTATGATATTAAAACAGGAAAATATGAGAAATTTATTGATGTCCCCGGTTATTGCCTGAGTCCTTCTTTTTCCACTGACGGTGAAAAGGTAATCTTTACCCATGAAAGCAATAAATGGGATCACTTTACTTCAGCAAATTATCCTGAAGTATGTGTTGTTAATGCAGATAGTTCTGATTTTAAGGTCTTATTGAAGCCTGACAACTCCTGGAACAGTTATCCCAGGTTTTTCCCAGATGAGCTGCAGAACATAGTTTTTAATCAGTTAGTCAGCGGAAATGTGAATTATTATCTTGCTACATATAATGTGTCTTCCGGTAAAATAGAGTATTTAAATTCGGAATCAGGCTGGCTGGATTCTAATTTTTCTCCTGATGGTAATTTCCTGACAGCAGGATGGTATTCTTATGAGAAAGGCGGAGAATTACGAATTATAAATTTAAGAACTCTAGGCGTAAAAAAAGTGATACCTCTGACTCAGGGTTATCAGTTCTGCAGACCTTCCTTTTCTATGGATGGGAGCAGAATTGTTTTTGAAAAAGCTATTTATTCTCATAGCAGGAAAACTTTTGTCCCTTATGGTATTTATATAGTAAATACAGATGGTTCTGGCCTTACCCGGCTGGTTCTTGATGGAGCTGATCCTGACTGGTTGTGGAATGAATAAAGTGAGCAGTGAAGAGTTAAAAGAAGTGAAAAGTGAGATGAATATTATACCTCTCACGTCTCACGATTAAAGGAGTGATATTAATTTGATTACAGCAAAGGATTTAATGACTACCGGGGTTATCAGTGTGAAACCTGATACACCTGTGAGAGATATTGTGAAGATGATGGCAGATAATGATATAGAGGCTATACCTGTTTTAAATGATAAAGAGGAACTCCTGGGTATAATAACCGATGGAGATATAGTTCTCAGAGCGTCCAGGTTTCATCCTCCTCTTTTTTATCAGATTCTCGGAGGTGTCATTTATCTTGATAATCCAAAGGTTATGGATATAGAACTCAAAAAAATGCTTGGTACCACAGCAGGTGATATTATGACTAAAAGGGTTGTGTCAGTAACTGAAGAAACACCTCTTGAGGAAATAGCATCTATAATGGTTACAAGAAAGATCAAGAGACTGCCTGTGGTAAAAGACAAAAAAATGATAGGTATAATTGGCCGGAAGGATATAATAACAGTACTTGCACAAAATGGAGATACCTCACATGAGGAAGATGTTGACAGTGGGAAGTGCAAAAAGTGAGCAGTGAACAGTGAAATATGATAAATTATAACTTATGTTTCACGCCTCACCTATTTAAAGGAGGCAAATAAATGTTTTTAGAAGAAGCACAGAGCATAAAATCCGATCTGATTTCCTGGAGGAGACTTATTCATCAATATCCTGAAACGGGTTTTAAAGAAAAGAAAACTGCATCTCTTGTGGAGGACTGTCTTAAGAGTTTTGGAATAGAATATTTTAGAGTGGCATCTACCGGTATAGTTGGATTGATTAAAGGCGGTGGTACAGGGAAAACAGTTGCCCTGAGAGCAGATATGGATGCTCTTTCTATTCAGGAACAGAATGATGTATCTTATGCTTCTAAAATTCCCGGTGTTATGCATGCCTGCGGCCATGATGCTCATACGGCAATACTTATAGGAACTGCTAAAATTTTGTCTGAAAAGAGAAATTTACTTAAAGGAAATGTAAAATTAATATTTCAGCCGGCAGAAGAGGGACCCGGAGGAGCTCTCCCGATGATAGAAGCAGGTGTTTTAGATAATCCTTCTGTAGATGCGGTCTTTGCTCTTCATATGGCATCAGATTTAGACACAGGGAAAATCGGACTCACTTATGGCCAGACCCATGCAGCAAGCAGTAAATTTATTATTGTCTTAAAAGGCAGAGCAGGACATATA
>Ga0302240_1000749_pt1 | contig 30351 bp, 25 predicted proteins | sample AAG_UR_His_MG_FD_193538 | JGI IMG/M metagenome (GOLD analysis project Ga0302240, IMG submission 193538) | Enriched activated sludge microbial communities from anaerobic digester in WTTP, New Holstein, Wisconsin, United States - AAG_UR_His | ecosystem: Engineered > Bioreactor > Anaerobic >... | reverse complement strand
AGACGTAGATCCTTCGTGGTCTCCCGATGGTACAAAGATAGCCTTCTCTACAAATCGCGATGGAAATTATGAAATTTATATTATGAATGCCGATGGTACAAATCAACATAATGTTACTTCTCATCTATCAGATGATGAAAACCCGGCCTGGTCACCTGATGGGAAAAGTCTTGTTTTTACAACCAATCGTGATGGCAATCATGAAATTTATATTATAATTGATGGGAAAGCAATTAACCTTACTAATAATTCAGCAGAGGACGGATGGCCTGCCTGGAACAGATAAAATGAGGATAGACGAATGAAAGCAAAAGAAAAGGCAAAAGAAAATAAGGATTCCAATCCGAGAGATTATGAACTTATAGTTATAAAAGGTGAAGAGGTAGGTGTTAAATATCCTCTGTCAGGTAAAAAATTAACTATAGGGAGAAGACGTTCAGGGGATACAAGACAGAATTATATATTAATAGAAGATAAGACTTCTACTATGTCCAGTTCACAGACTGATATACAGTGGGATAATAATTTAAATACCCATGTCTTATATCCAAGAAAGACTACAAATCCTACTAAAGTAAATAATAAGGAAGTATATAATTTTTCTCCTCTTTATCCGGGAAATAAGATAGAAATGGGTAAAGTAATACTTCAATATGAGAAAACCCACTATGGTGATGAACCGCCAACTCTCGACTCTATGATTTCAGGGGATGGTGCTGACGGTTCTGAGGATATATTTACAGGTGTAAATAAAGATTCTTCAAGTATGTCAAAAACAAGTGAAGATTATATTCTTCCTGATGAATCTCATAAATATCTCTTTGATGACGATGAAGAATTGAAAATTCATGATGATTTTACTCTTTCTCCTGAAAATGATAAGACTGATATAAAAATTGATTTTAAAGAAGATTTAAAAACTGAAAAGGAATATGAATTAGAAATGGTAGAAGGTGATGAGAAAGGTAAGATTTTTTCTTTAAATAAAGAAGAGATTTCAATAGGAAGAAAATCAAAGGGAAAATCTTCTTTACATAGAGATATAGAATTTTTCCCTTCTGATAGAACTATTTCACGAAACCATGCAAAACTTATAAGAGAAGGAGAAGATTTTTATCTTATAAATGAAAGTAAAAAGAGTATAACTCTTATTAATGGTTTACAGGTTCTGGAGAAAACCATATTACGTCATGGTGATTATATAAAAATTGGAGAAAATACCCTCCTATTATTCAGGGAAAAAGGTTATCTCTCTTCTAATGGAAATGAAAGTGAATCTACTATAATACCTGCAATAATAACTTCTGAAGAAGAGACTGAATGTCAACGACCTATGGCTTTTGTAGAGAAGGGACCCTTCTTTATGGGTTGTAACGAAGACCCTTATGCATCTCCTTTACATGAAGTTTATATAAAGGATATTTATATAGATATGTTTCCTGTAACTAATTCTGAATACAAAAATTTTGTTGATGCCACAGGATATAAATGTGAGGGATCATGGAATAGTGATTTTACAGGAGAGAATTATCCTGTTGTAAATATTACTTATAATGATGCTCTTGCCTATTCGTGCTGGGCTAAAAAAAGACTTCCCACTGAAGCAGAATGGGAAAAAGCTGCCCGTGGCAAAGACAGCAGGCAATACCCCTGGGGTAGTATGTGGGATGAAAGAAAACTAAATAGTAAAGAAAGTAATATTGGTGGTCCCAAGGCGGTTGATAATTTTCCTGATGGCGTGAGTCCTTATTCTGTTTCAAATATGATGGGGAATACATGGGAATGGACATGCAGTTCCTATAGTCCTTATCCCTACAGGGACGGTATAGAGGTAAGGGATTCAGGGAAAGTTATAAGAGGTGGTTCCTGGTTGAATAACCTTAAGAATGAGGGTTGTTTTACGAGATTTGAAGCATTTACTTTTGAATTCGGACCCGATATTGGTTTCAGATGTGTGAAAGATCTGTAGGGGCGAGGTATGCCTCGCCTATTCCGGCAAGTATTTATAAAGATAAGGAAAAGTCTAAATGGATGGTTTAAGTGAAACCTCAGTATTAAAAGATAAATATAATGTTACAAAACGTATTTACAGGGACGACTTTAGCTCTATATATATTGTTCAGGAAGTGAGATCTAAAAAAACTTATACCTTAAAAGAGATGTTTCATAATGTAAATGATTCTATCTCTCAGACAGTAATAAGAGAATTAACAAGAGTAGCTGAAAAAGGTGTAAAGTTAGATAAGAACCCTGATTCTCCCAGAATAGTAGATTTTTTTCTCTATAAAGGTAAAAGTTACATAGTACTGGATTATAAAGATGAAAAAAGTATTGAACGTTTGATGTTATATCCAACACTTGGTAAGACTCTGAGAGATCGTTATGTTACAGTGAGAGGTATAGCAAGCGGAGGATTTGGAACAGTTTATCTGGTTCGTGATATAAGCCTTCCCGGAAAATACTGGGCTATAAAAGAGATGCAGAATGAATGTGATCAGGAAATAATAGAAAAGAGTTTCAAAATAGAATCTGAGATGCTGGCAAAATTAGATCATAAGTGTATACCCAGGATTATAGATTCTTTTGGGGAAGGTAACAGACTATATCTTGTTATGGATTATATAAAGGGAGAGTCTCTTTCTAAATTAATTAAAAAACTTCCTGAAGGTGAATATTTTTCTGAAGAACAGATAGTAGACTGGGCCCTTCAGATATGTGAGATACTTTATTATTTACATAATAGAACCAATCCCATAGTGTTCAGAGATCTGAAACCTGATAATATTATGATAAATGAAGAAGGTCATTTGAAATTGATAGATTTTGGGATAGCCAGAGTATTTCAGGGAACAAATACTGCTACAACCAGGTACGCTCTTCTTACTGAAGGCTATGCCCCTCAGGAACAGTTTTTTGGCAAGGCAGAACCAAGATCTGATATATATGCTCTGGGCGCTACCATGATTTATCTTATAACGAAAATAAACCCCCAGAAGTTAGGCCCTGATTTTCCCAATCCTGCGACAATGAATCCTCACATATCTAACAGACTTGCTAATATTGTTCTCAAAGCATTAGAACCGAAACTGACAGATAGATATGAGACAATTCAGGAAATGGAAAAAGACCTCATGGATTTACAAAAATTGAAAGAAACCAGAGAACTTGAAGTCAAGCATATGGCAAAAGGTGAGTCTTATGAAAGTGCCGGAGAATATCTGAAGGCCAGTTTTGAATATATGAAAGCACTTGAACTAAACAGTAATAATGAGAAAGCTCTCTTAGGGATAGGGAGAACTTATGAAAATCTGGGGCTTAAAGATAAAGCCAGAGAACATTATCTGAAGATTTTAAAGAGTGAACTTGGCTCTGATGTAAAGGAAATTATTCAGCGTAAACTGGATGCCCTGTCTATGGAAGAACAGGTAACATTCGTAAAGAAAACAGGTGACGATGATGAAAGAACAGTACCTCTTACTGTTGTAACTCCACCAAAAGAAATTATAGATACTGAAAAAACAATTCCCAATCTACCTCAAAAGATTGGAGATTCTGAAAAAACGTTTTCTGATATGCCTCAAAAAATTGTAGATTCCGAAAAAACACTTCCTCTGATTTTTAGAGAAAATCAATCTTCTCAGGATAAAACAAAGAAAACCCTTATTGCCTCTGTCAGTAGACCTCCTGAGGTTTCAGGAGAGTCCAAAAAAGTTACTAAAATACCTGTACTATTTATGTCTGTAATAGTATTAATAATGATTCCGGTAATAGCAGGTATATTTTATTTTATTGATTCAGCCAGAATAAATCGTCTTTATACAACAACTCTTTCCAGTGTAATGGAAAAAAGAAATTTATCTAAAGCTTCAGAGAATATGGAGAATTTAATGCAACAGCGCAAGAACCTTTCTCCGGAACAATTAAGCCTCCTTGAAACCAACTGGCTTGAGTGGGGAAATTTATTAATGAAAGGAACCAGACCTGATTTAAAGAGTGTCAGAAAGATTCTTATAACAGTAAAAGAAATTAATGTGAGTAAAAAGAAGGATCTTGTGGAAGCTTATGTGGATTTATTGAATAAACATATTGAACAAAAGGAAATTTCTCTTAAAGAAGTAAGTGAAATTTTACTGGAGGTTGAACAATTAGACACAAAAGGTTTTGACAGGGATCTGGCTAAAATTCATAGAATAGCAGGTAAAGAATATGGGAAAGCAAAAAATTTTGAAGAGGCTAAAAAGCATCTGGATTTATCTCTAAAATTGGTACCTGAAAATATTGAAAGTTTATTTTTAATGGCTTCTTATTATATGGAAAAAAAAGATTATGATAAAACTATAGACTTAGGAAAGAAAGTTAATAATATCAGAGGATATATACTTCTTGCTGAAGCATATCTTGCAAAAAAAGATCTGGAGAATGCCATAAAATTCCTTGATAAGGCACTGAAATCCAGCCCTGGAGTGGAAGAGAAATCTAAAATTATTTCATACTATATTTCTGTTGGCCAGAATTACCTGGTGAATAAAAAATTTGATAAAGCAATTGATACGTTTACCAGAATTATGGACACAGACAAGAAAAATACTCCAGCAAATGAGAGACTGGCAGAGGCGTATCTTGGCAAAGGTGAGGAATTTTTTGAAAAATCTCTTTATAGTGATGCCAGTAAGTATTTTTTAAAGGTTAAGTCTATAATTACGAAAGGAAAGATCTTTGAAAAAGCAGAAGTATATCTGGCTAAAATAGAAGAGAAAACCATTACAGGTTCTAATACAGGGAAGGATTATTATTATGGTGGCGGATATGATGGTGGCGGATATGATGGAGGAGGAGGTAATACCGGAGGCGGAAATAAAGATGGCGGAGGTGTAATCGATCTGGGAACAATGTGATTGATCAATAATCTATGATTACCTTTATGAATTAATGCAATCAAGTAGCTGGTATCAATAAAATATATTCTATTCATTAACAGGCCTCTTATAAATATAATTATCAAGGTTCTCTGACAAATCAGCAGAGCCTAAATCAGTAGCCATTTCACTTGTTAACATTAATGGGTGGACGTCTTTTGAGGTGATACGTTATGAAAGAATCGAAAATTATGAAGGAGTTAAGAAAGATAAAAAGAGAATTAAGTAAGAAGATGAGCAGAATGTCATGGGAGGAAATGCAACAGTGGTTAGAGGAAGAAAAGAAAAAATGGGATGAAGATATGAGAAAAGAAGAGAAAGAAAAAGTCTAATTGCTAGTTTGAACACTGTGAAAGGAGAAATTGACTTATGAAATCATTAACCGTAATTCTACTTTTTACAATAATATTATTAATCCCTGTCTATGCCCAGGGAACAGATGAGTCATTAAAGAAAATAGAAGAGGCAATTCTTAGGGGAAATTATCAGACTGCTATCGACTATCTTAAAGCCGGTGCTTCTACTCATCCTGAATATTATTATTATCTTGGTCTTGCCTATCAAAAACTCGGGGATTTTAAATCAGGTATGGAATATTATAAAGTAGCTATAGATAAATGCCCTGTTAAATCTCAGCAGGCCTATATAGGATTGGCCCAGTGTGAGGAAGCCGTAAATAACCCTTCGGCTTTTACTCATTATAAAAAAGCAGTTAGTTTTATACCTGAATATAAAGATATTTTCAATATAACTTTTGGCCAGGCCACACAGGCAAAGATTGATGAATATAAAATTCTTCTGGAATTTCATCCGAAAGATTCCGGGGTACTAAAAAAATTGGTTATACTTTATGAAGGTAAAGGCCAATTAAGCCAGGGTATATCGACTCTAAAATATATATTAAAAAATAATGGAGTTAATTTTTAAAAAAGCTATTTACTTTTTCTTTTTTGTCGTGATATAAGATTATAAAGGTTTTTGAAAAGAAATAATTATATATAGATAATTTAAGGAGGTAATAATATGGGTGCGGCACTTGGTAATATGATGAGACAGAGTGCAGTAAACAGCTCTCAGAGTAGATTCAATCGTGAACTTGCTCAGGGGGCCAGAAGCGGACAGCTTAATAGAAATGAGTTTATGTATCTTTCCCAGTTTGATCAGCAGACAAGACAATTAGAGGGACAGTTTCTTAAAGATGGTAATCTGTCTCCTCAGGAAAAATCCATACTTGATCAGAGAATGGCTTATTCAAGACAGATGCTTGAGCTTTATAAAAGAGGAGATTTTCATCCTTTTACACAGGGGCCAACCAATCAGATTGAAGCAAGAGAGCAGAACCAGCTCAATCGTATTTATTCCGGTTTGAGAGATGGTAGTCTTGCTCAGGGTATTTTCGGAAGAGATGAAGGAGCAATGGCCCTGGATAGAGTTGGAGATATTTCTACCAATTACGGAAAAGCTCAGTTCGGCGGTGGGTACCTTACACCTGGAGCATGGGGAAGTCTTAATAATCAACTTAATAACAGCAGTGCCAATATTTATAATCTCAGACATAACTGGCTATCAGGTCCGTCATGTCCACTTCCCGATAATGTGAGCTGGGGTCCTTTTGGTGGTTTTGGGCAGTGTTACTGGTAAATTTTCTGTAAATTGATTAACAAATCTGTAGGGACAGAACATTGTTCTGTCCCTATTCTTATTATAGGAGACAGTTATGAAAGATAATAACAAAATAAATTCTGAAAATCGTGGATTTTTTTCCTCTCCTTTACCTGTATGGCCTGATTTTGAGCCTGTAATTCCTGTAAAGGATTATACACTGAGACTTCTCCGGGAGTCTTCCTCTGATTTTAGCTCCTATGCATTATTCTGGAGAGAAGCCTATCCTGCTCTTGAAGGAGGTGTTGTGGATTTTATATTGAAACCATCTACCTATCCACGGTTATTTGGTCAGGGAAAGACCTTTATGAAAGGTTTTTATGCTGCTTTTGTCTTTGAAGATAATAAGAACAAAAAAATCTTCGGCGGGACTCTGCTTTTTCTGGATGTGGCAAATAGAAATGCTCAGGCTGTCCTTTTAGCAGTGTTACCTGAATACAGAAATCGTTATGATACTGCTAAATTCCTTTATAAATATGCAGAATATTATGATAAATTTGTTGAAGCCTCAGGAGTGGAGTATGCCTGGTCTGGTGCTGTGACGAGTCATAAAGTAACTCAGAAACTTTTAAAACATATAGGTTATAAAGTCAGAGGAATAATACCCGGTATGGGTATAGCTGCTATAGATAATACCTGTTACAGGCGTGAAAATAATGTTTATATGGATAAGTTTTATAATGATGGATTTAAGAGAACACCACAGTATATGAATCTTATACCGGAAGCTCAAAGGCTATGGAACGTTATTGGTGAAAAGTAAAAAGATTTTTTATAAGTGTTATAAATTTTATGTCAATCCACTAAAATTATGTTATAATAAAAAATACAGTTTTAGTAATCATTATTTTTTAAAAATCAACCTGGAAAGGATGTTGTTTTAGATGAAGCTCAGAAAAGAAGAGAAAATCAGTCTGCTACAGGTGGTAGATAAATTAATTGAGGTAGGTAGAAAATTTAAAGCCATATCCAATCAGGAAATAGATGAAATATATGAAGATTATCTTGATTTACTTGAAGGAGGAAGTAAAGGTCTTCTGGAGTATCTGGAGATTTATAAAGAGAGAAAGAGTGCTTCTGAGAAAATTATCCGGATGATTGAACAAATAAGAGAAATAATCGGAAATTATTTTGAATTTATAGATGATGAGGATGGCGACTCACTGGAAGCATCTCTTGAACTTCTCAAAGATTTACGTAAGAAATCCGAAGAGATAGAGATAGATATATTTGCAGATCTCCCGCCACCATCAATTAAACTGGCATTAACTTTTGATGATTCTGTTAAAATAAATGGACTTATTTTACATCTGTTAGATCTTGGGAAAAAATTGGATGAGGAATTTGATAAAGAAAATGACCCTCTCAGAAAAGATAATCTCCGTAATGAATTTTTGAATATTTTAAAAAATGACACTGATCTTATAGAAAAAGAAGAAAAGCTTTATGACAGAGAGTGTCCTGTAGATATAAAAATGATACATATATTAGAAGAGACCCTTCAGGTAATTGAAGGTTATAAATCATTTATAGAAGGCCAGCAGGATATAAATACTGTTAGAGGTTTAATGGATCAGCTCAAAAGAACTTCATCACCTCTTCAGGAGATACTTGCAGGTCATGATAAAGAATTAAAACTTCTTGGTCTGGTTAATTATCTTATGGATACAGGTAAAAAATTGAAAATCATTCATAAAACTATGGATGGAGAAGAAGCCGAAGGAGCAATAGAAGAAATATATAAACGTCTGGAAAAGGATCTTGAAAAAATAGAATCTGAAAGAAATAGATATACTATACATAATGAAAATGATAATATAGGCATAGAAACCCTGGGATTATGTAAAGAAGTAACTGAAAATTATATGCAGGCTCTTGAATCTAATGATGTTAACTATGTGGATCAGAGCTTTGATACTATAATAAAAGCTGCCGAGCTTATGAGTAGTTATCAAAAGCTTCAACAGGAATCAAGAGAAATTGGAATGGCTCAGTATTTGATTAAAACAGGTAAAGAACTGAAAAGTATTTATTTAAGTGATCTTGAGGATAGAGAGAAATATTTTGATATCATGTATGAAAGGCTTCTTTCTGAACGTCTCAAGCTGGAAGAAAAGAAGAAAAAGTATTTTGATTCTGAAAAGGATGAAAAGGTGGATCCTCAGGTTTTATTTGTTATGAAACCGGTTAATGCAAATATGAGTGAGATCTTTGATAAAGCAATAGAGATTATAGATAATTATATAAAATTTATAGATGACGACAGAAATTTAGATTTAATAAGTCAATCTTTCAAGATTGCTATTTATATAGATTATATGTTAGAAGAATCTGATAAAATGATAGAGAATATGCAGTCTAATATCCCCCGGGCAGGAACAGTTATTGGAGAAGCCTGATTTTGATTGATGCCAGAGTTAAGTTTTGATGAAAATAGAGCATTTCATTTGCTTAAAGAGCATTTTGCCTTCGGGCCAAGGCCTGTAGGAAGTAGAGCTCATGAAGAATATCAGACCTATCTTTGCGATAAATTATCTCCTTTAGTAGATGCTTTTCATCCCCATATATTCAAAGAAGCCTTTTTTAATAAAGAATGTATCTGTAAAAATATAGCAGGAACTATATACGGAAGAAATAAAAGAAGACGTATTCTTATAGGTTCACATTATGATACGAGGCTTTATGCAGATGAAGATAGAGATCCTTTAAATCGGACAAAACCGGTTCCGGGGGCAAATGATGGTGCATCGGGGATTGCTGTACTTTTTGAATTGGCCAGGATTTTTAATATAAAGAAACCCCGATTTAATCTGGAAATAGTTTTCTTTGATGCAGAAGACTGGGGCCATATAGATGGTAAAGACGTATCCCTGGGAGCCCGTCGCTATGTAAAGGACAATATAGATAATCTCCCTGATAAAGTAATAATTATAGATATGGTGGGAGGAAAAAATCTTGAACTTGATGTAGATCTTCATTGTTTCATACATAAGAGTTCAGAGGAATTGACCCTTCATCTCTTCCGTCTTGGAAGATCTTTTAAATATCCGGCATATAATTTCACTAAACCAAATGCAATAAAATACATAGCCTGTGATCACATACCTTTTATTTTTAAAAGGATACCCACTACAATACTTATAGATATTGATTATCTTCCCTGGCATACTTTAGAAGATACGGTAGAGAACTGTGACCCCTATTCTTTAAAGCAGGTAGGAGATGTGTTGTATGAGTATTTGAGATGAGTGAAAAGTGAAAAGTGAGAAGTGAAAAGAGAGAAGTAATGAGTTTAGGAATAGAGATAAAATAATTGCCGCAATTGAATATATAATAATATATTTTTGTATCTTAGTACGGCAACAGGTAAAAAAGTATCCATCTCACAGGTCTGTCCCTGTCCGGGCTCTTACGCAAAATCTATGATCCTGTTACAATGAAATCTGTTATTACAGTATATATAGTTTTGCATTTATTTAAGTTATAACTTTCTCCTTTGACGGCATATCTTTTGCTCCAGAGCCCGGACAGGGACAGGTGTGTATATTTAAAATTTTTTGGATACTTTTTTACCTGGAGCGGTACTTAGGGGCGGGTTCTAAAACCGCCCAATATGAGACAATTAATAAATTTTTATTCCCAAGTAACAATTCAGGTAATAAAAGCTGAAAGCTGAAAGCTGATTTATGAAAGAATACATTCATAGAACTTACAGAAACTGGATGAAAGGGGAAGACCTTATCTACTTTCATGTGTCGGAAGAAGAAAGTGATTTATATATCGGTTCTCTCGGTAATCTTTCAGACCTTGCATTAAAATCATTGAAAAAATACAGAAAAGATATAAGAGATTATATAAGTGAAGTGCCGGAATTTAAAACATCTCTTATCCCTCTTCCTTTAGGTTCTTCTATGTCTCCTGTGGTACGGGATATGACGGAAACCTCTTCTTTAGCCGGTGTGGGCCCCATGGCGGCAGTGGCAGGAGCTATTGCAGAAAGGGTTGCCCGGGATCTCCTGCCTTTTTCAGAAGAAGTAATAGTGGAAAACGGAGGAGACCTTTATCTTGCAGGTAAAAAAATGAGAAAAATCGGTATTTTTGCAGGGGAATCTTCTCTGAGCGGAAGACTCGCTATAGCTCTGACAGGAGAAGAACTTCCACTGGCTGTAGCTACTTCTTCAGGGACGGTGGGACCATCTCTTTCCTTCGGTAAAGCCGATGCAGTGTTGGTTCTCTCTTCTTCAGGAGCACTGGCAGATGCATCAGCCACTGCCCTCGGAAATCTTGTCAGTGAGCCGGAGGATTTTGAACAGGCTATTGAGAAGGCAAAAGAGATAACAGGTATTAGAGGCGTTATTATAATATGTAAAGAAAAGATTTGTATCTGGGGAGATGTAAGATTACTTCCTGTGACTACTCAGGTATACAGAAATAGTTTACCTCCTTTCAAATTAAAATAGAAGACCTTAATAGATGTTAAAAGGTATTTTTATTATTATTAAATAATTAAACTTCAAATTTCAACCATCACCTGCCATAACAGGTGTAAATGGATTACCTGCAAAAATATTTTTAATAGACTTAAATACATTAACTTCGTGCTTTTTCACTGTAGATATATAACCTCGAATAGGACAAAACATATTTCCACCATCATCACTTCTAAATCCACCTGAAATCTTTTCCTTAACTTTTGTCATTCTTATGTCTCTTTCGTCTTGATTATTATCAAAGGGAACTTTAAAATTATACATAAATGCTAATGTCTCTTTACGATATTTATTTAATCGGTCAAGCAGGTTTTTAGATTTACTCTGTTTTACTCTTCCTCTACAGTCTCACATAAATTTAATATTTTGACCATTCTAGAATACATTTTTCCTTGAATTATGTCAAGAAGTTTATTATAATTTACCTATACCTGAGTAGTTACCATTTTTGTAAGTTATAAGCTATCAGCAGTCAGCTTTTATGGGAATTACATAATAAATGTTTAATCAGGATTTTAATAAAATAGAATTATATAAGGCCAATCTCTACAGTCCTCTTGCCATAGTGCCTCCTGATGGCGCTGTAGGTTTTAATTATGCAGATACCCATAAAGTGACACTTCTTTCCGGCGTCTGGCATGTAAAGGGCGGCTCTTATGGGGCATCTCATAATGAATATCTGGCCTATCTTCTCGGGAAAGAACTGAACCTTCCTGTTCCGGAGACTGTTTTATATATAATCCCGGAAGACATAAAGTATAATTATAATACAAGGTTAATGATGGGAAAGGCCTTTCACAGTGCCCAGAGATATATAGTAGCAGAACTGGGGCGTTATTTTGATTATTCTTCTCTTTCAGGTGAAAATTTTGAGAAACTCGTAAGACAGATTGCCCGTATGGATATTTTCGATTATATAACAGGAAATGATGATAGACACGATAAGAATTTTATGATTAATGAGAAAGGTGATCTGTTTTTTATAGATAATGGCTATGGAGGTATAGGAAACGAAGGAATTGATTTTACCTGTAATCGCTGTATACCGGCGTGGATTTTCCAATCCCCCTTTTATCTTGAGGAGAGTATAAGTTATCAAAAAAAATTAACGGGACTTTTACCTGAAAAGAAAGTACAGGAGATTTCTCTTGCTATGAAAGAATTTGACTGGAAAACCTGGAACTGTGTTTATGAAGGACCCTATGCCGTCTGTCAGGCACCGAATGATAAAACGATAGATAAATTCTCTCAGATATTGTTACAAAGAATGGAGACACTTGCAGATAAGCCGGTAATACCGTTTCCTCTGGGAAATAAACTTAAATAGCAGTATAAGATATGATATAATATAAAAATTCCTATTAGATTATCAAAAAAATTATTATAAATCAATCTTCTGTGAGCCGGTGCATTTACTCAGTCTATTTCTACATTATCTATTTTCCATTTTCCTTCTTCTTTTACCAGAGTTACTGTTTCTCTTAAAGAGAGCAGAGAAGAGCTTTCCCATAATTAGTTCAGATAAAAAAATTGTCAAATAACCAGATAATACCTATAATAATCAGGAAAAAAAATAACAGTAAAAAAGGTACTATAAAGAGAACTATTAATAAAAAATTAATCCAGACGTTACTTTTCTTGACTTTAATTTCTTTAATATTTTTGTTGTCATCCAGTTTAAATCGAATTCTGGGACCTTTTGTATCTTCTCTAATTTTATCATGTGTAGATTTTGTTATTATGTCTGTTTTTTCACTCAGATCCTGGTTATATAATAATTTTAATCTCTCCCTGATTCTGAGACGTATATTTTCAGGCATATCTGTGTTCAGTGCTCTATTATAATAATGAATTGCTTTTTCATTGAAACCTAATTTTTCACAACATCCTCCAATACCCATTAGAATTTCGTAGTTTTCTTCATCAAATTTCATGGCTGACATATATTCAAAATTTGCGTTGTAGAAGTCTCCTTCTGTCTCATATTTCATACCTCTGGAAAGATGTGCCCTCACAAGTTCTTCTATATCTTTTTTTGTATGTAATTTTAGCATATCTTTTTTTACTTCTATAATTGAGCTATATCTATCATTCAATTCCGGTGCGAGACATTTAGAGATTATTTTACTTAACAGAGGAGTAACGGTTATATTAAATTCTTCCACAGGCGGGAAAGGTGGTGTCAGTGTTTTAGGATGAACCCCGCTTAACAGATGATAGATAGTGGCACCAAAAGAATATATATCACTTCGTGGTTCTGCTTTTCCCATCCATTGTTCCGGAGGAGCATAACCTGCCGTCAGTAGTGGATGGAGAGTTGTTTCAATTTTATTACCCTGAAGAACCTTGGCTATACCAAAATCTATTAGTTTTGCTTCTCCTTCTGTTGTAATAATTATATTATCCGGTTTTAGATCTCTGAATACTACAGGGGTTGGTCTGTTATGAAGGTAATACAGAACATCACATATACTTAAAGCCCAGGGAATAACTTTGTCTTCAGGGAATTTCTCTCCTTCTTTAAGATTGAAAATCATTTTCTTCAGAGTTTCTCCTTTTACATAATCCATAACCAGGTAGAATTTATTATCTTCAATAAAGAAATCTGATATTCTGGGTATACTTGGATGTTCCAGGGTGGAAAGCATTTCTGCTTCTATTTTAAAGCTTTTTTCTAAAATTTTTGTTTCCTGGCTTTCTTCCTGCATTTCTTTAAGTGCCCAGTATTTCCCGGGTAAATTCAGATCACGCACCAGATAGACAGCGCCAAATCCACCCATAGCAATACCGTTTACTGCTACATAACGATTATTCAGAATTTTTCCAATGGAAGGGTAGGATTGGACTCTTTTCAGACTTTTCTTATCTTTATATTCCAGTAATAAATAACTATTACCCTCCTGCAGGAAAAAGTCTATTATGGCGGGGGCAAAGGTGTTTTTATCTATTTTTAAAGATTTTTTCCCTATATCTTCAAATTCTTTTATTGCTGTGTCATAGAGAGGATGGGTGGTATCTGTTGGAAGTTTCCTTATTATATAATTCTCCTTTGTTTCAATATCTTCCACAAGATATACAGAGGTATTATCTTCCTCATCCAGGGTCTTTATTATTTTGTATCGCTCAAATATAGGCTTTTCCATAATGATAGTCACGGTTGAGAGGTGAGAGGTATAATATTATACGTCACTTTTCACTTTTCTTACTCCTCTATAATTTCCGTATCTGTATTTTCATTTATAATTGCCGGAGATGAAGGTTTTATCAGAGTTACTTTTAATGTTACATCTTTAAAAACTATACTCTCTCCAAGGGAAAGCTTTTTTTTATCTCCATCAGGAGAGAGAAGAGGGGAGAGGAAGGATATATTTTCTTCTATTGTTTCCTCACCTGTTCCATCCAGGTTTATTCTTCCCAATTTACCATCACGGGTAATGAGCAGTTCTTCTTTACTATATCCCACAGGACAGAACAATGAGATTATTAGAAATAATAGAATAAAGATTTTTAAGTTCATATTCATCCTTTTCATACAGTAATATTGGCTTGCATTTTCATTACTTGTGTGATACATTATACTTTGGTTTTCTTCCGGTGTAAATAAGTGAAAAGTGAAAAGTGAAAGGTTGTCCCTGTAAGGCAGGCAAAGTGAAAAGAAATAGTTTATGGATTCAAAAGATTATGATGTGATTATAGTAGGTTCCGGCATTGGAGGTTCTTGTGCAGCCTTTGCCCTTTCAAAGGTGGGATTTAAAACCCTTGTTCTTGAAAGGGGGATATGGATAAAGGGAGATGAACATGACTGGGATCCGAAAGAAATATTAATAAATAAAAGATATAAAGGAGAGACTCCTCTCCTTGTGAAACAGTATAAAGACAGGGATTTTAAGGAGCTTTATAATAATGAAGTAGTGGGTGGTATGTCCGTATTTTATGGCGGTGCCGTAATGAGGATGAGGGAGAAGGATTTTCTCCACTGGCCTATTAAATATGCCGATATGGAGCCATATTACACAAAAGCCGAGGAATTACTCGAAGTTTATGGAGAGATGGGAAATATACCCGGCGAACCTCAAAGATCCAAGCCCTATCCTTTTGAGATTGTGCCCCTTACTCCTCCTGCAGAAAGAATTTATAAAGCAGCAGATAAACTCGGTTATAAACCCTTCAGATTACCTATGACACTGAATTTTGGAAATACAAAAAGGCCTCTCTGTATTAAGTGCAATACCTGTGACGGATTTCCCTGTAAAATAGGGGCAAAAAATGATGCCTCCACAACAATTAAGGAATATAATCTGGAGGTTAAATCAGGTGTTATAGTGAAGAAACTTATAGAAGAACAGGGGAAGATTAAATCATTAGAATGTATAGATAAAACTTCGAAAGAAACCTTCAGTCTTTCATCTAAATTAGTTATTCTCAGTGCAGGGACCATTGACAGTGCCGCCATATTATTGCGCTCTTCCCTTGAGAAATATGATAATTACCCTCTTACAGGTAAATACCTTATGAGACACTGTAATGCCGTTGTAAGTTATGTTTTCCCTTTTAAAACCAACCCGATTCAAACATATCATAAACAGGTCTGTACCACACATTTTTACGAGTATCACAGGGATAAGCTCAATACATCTACCGGGATTATACAGGATATCTATACACCGCCTTCTGTCGTATTAAGGCATTTTGCCCCCACAGGGTTAAAGACTGCAGCATCCATTATGGTGGCTTACATACAGAATCTTCTCTGTATAGCAGAAGATGATCCACAATTGAAAAATCAGGTAAGTCTTTCCGATAAATCCGATGTTTATGGAATAGCAATGACAAAAGTGGAACATCATTACAGTAAAAATGACTGTCTCAGAAGGGATTATCTCATAGATAAGGCAAAAAAGATATTAAGAAAAGCCGGAGGGCTTATTCCGAATGTTTTGTATATAGATAGCTTTTCCCATGCAGTGGGCACATTAAGATTCGGAGAAGAACCGAAAAACAGTGTTTTAGATAAGAATTGCCGCTTCCATGGAATTAAAAATTTGTATGTCTTAGATGGTAGTTTTATGCCTACTTCTTCCGGGGTAAATCCGAGTTTAACTATAGCTGCCAATTCTTTGAGAGTGGCAGATTATATAGTGGAAAATGAGAAGTTATGAAAAACATCTGTATAGTTGGCTGTGGAAATATAGCTAAAAATCATATAAAGAGACTATCAGGTTCTGTTTTACTCTATTTTTACAGTAAATTTAAAGAGGATGCTGAAAAATTTAATAAACAATTTGGAGGGAAAGGAGTTTTCCATAGCTTTAATGATATGCTCGGCAATTCTAAAATAGATGGAGTAGTAATCTGCTCCCCGCCGGAATTTCATAAAGAACAGATAATAAGCACACTTTCGGCAGATAAAGCTGTTCTTGTGGAAAAACCCATGTGTATCTCGGAAGAAGAAGTTTCTGAAATAGAAGAAGCCCTGAAGAAATCGAAAAGCCTCTTTCTTATGGTAGCGGAAAATTACTACTATAAACCCTCCCTGAAAAAAATAAAGGAATTATTAAAATATATTGGCAATATAAAATCCCTTTCCATAAAAAAAGCTTTCACTCAGAACTCTTCCGACTGGCGCAGTAAATATGGTTCTCTCCTTGAAGGAGGTGTTCATTTTGTATCTTTCCTTTCCGATATAGTAGATGATACTCCTTCAGAAGTAAAAGCTGAATTCCCCGGCTATAAAGAAGGTGAACCTGAAAGATCATCCCTTCTGGATCTGACATATAAAAGTGGAATTAAGGGAAAACTCACCTATTCCTGGAATACAAAAAGCCTTCCCATGGGTGTTTTTCAGACCTCTTACATCTATGGTGATAAAGGACAGATTACCTTTGAGAGTAACGGCCTTTATGTTTATTTAAAGTCAGAAAGTAAAACAAAACTTTATATTCCCGATCCTTTTGATTTAACGGGAAATAAAGGTCTGGCAACGGATTTTTTAGAGTGTCTTGAGGAAAATAAACCCCCTTATTCGGATTTTTATAAGGCAAAGAGGGATCTTTCTATTATTTTTCAGGCTTATAAAAGTGCCGGATTATCTGGAGTTTTATATTGACAGAAATATTATGCTAAGCTATTATAAAATGGAAATAAATGAGGTGATTTTATGGCGTTAAAATGATTATCACGTGTTGCAAGGGTAAGATTATATTGTTTTGCAATAGATGCAATCCAGATGTCATTTTCTGGTATAGGAGTTCCTTTTTTTCGTAGTAAATTCTTTATAATTCCATACTCATTTGCCGTATTTCCATCACAGAGTAACAATGGAATTACAGAGGCAAAACTATTTATTTTTTCAAGATTTTCTTCTATCTGGCTGGATCTATAAGCACCATAATAAAGTTCTCCAAGTACTGTAGTTGAGATAAAAATATCTGTAACCTCTGCTATTTTCTCCTGGATTACAATTTCTCCGTTAAATAGAGCAATAATAATATTGGTATCTAATAATAACTTACCATTCATTTACATCCACCTTTTCACAGCCTTCTTCTATAGCTCTATTTATTGACTGTGCTTCTTCGAAAGTCATAATTCCTGCAAAGGGAAGCAACTCTTTACCTGATATACCTTTAGGTCCGGCTAACTTACAGGCAAAATCAAGCAACTGTCTTTGAAGTTCAGGTGATAAAGAATCAACTTGTTCTATAATTTTAGCTTTATAGTGTATTTCATAACTTTTCATAAATAAACAGGTGAGCAGTGAACAGTGAACAGTGAACAGATTCCTACTGCTCACTGTTCACTGTTCACTGCTCACTCATTTATTTTTGGAATAATTTTTTGAGAAACACTCTAGACATATTAACTCCTACTTGATAACGTATCTCCCTGGTAGCAGTATGGCTTTCGGCTTATCCAACCCACCTGGGAAGGCTGGCTTTTGCTTCTTCCATAATCCCTCTACACGATAAATGAGTTGTCTCGGTTTCAAAAAGCTTTTTATCTTATTTGCCTCTTTTCCCTTTTGACCTATTTTATTAGGTGCGAGATGTTTTGAGATGTTTCTCTGGTCTCCAACGAGCCGCAGCAGAGATCCGTGATTCAGAACAGTAGGAGAATTATCTATGCCTGCTCCATAAATAATAGCTTTATAAACAGGCTTTTTCTTTTCTTCATAAAGAAGAGCATCAATGAGCTATATAATTTCCTGATTACATAATATTATAATGGGTTAAAAATGTCTATTCTGCAGGAAGAATAACCTGTGTAATACCTTAATCCGTGTCAATCCGTGATTCAGAAAATTTTATCTGTTACCATCTTTTTACTTCCATGTTTTACCGGCAAAAAGTATATTTTTATCAGAACAAATAATAAACTATTTTTAGGAGGTAAAAATAATGATAAAATCTTTATCTAACCACAGCTTTACCGGTAAGACAGGTAAATCTTCACTTAAAAAAGAGAGGGATGTAAACTCAATTATATCAGACAGTGTTGTATTTTCTTCTGATATAAATCCTGAAATCTCTAAAGAGGCTTTAAAAAATTCTTTTGAAGAAAATACAAAGGAAAAGGAGATAAAAAGTTCTTTGGAACCTTTTAAGTTTTCTTCCATAGAAGGAGACATTAACTCCCTTATAAAAGAAAAACAGAAAGAATTGAAAGGTTTAAAAGAACATCTCTCAAGTCTTGAAAAAAATCATGAATTACTCCATATATGGCAAACAGTGGAAACATTTGGAGAAGAACTCTACTCAAATCATCAGGAAATTCTGAAACTCAGAAAAAAGATTGAAAAAGTTGAAAGAGAAATCAGATTTCTTAAACTGGAAAAATATACAAAAAATATGACCTACCTTCCTGAAGATGTGGCTAAATATTACCTGAATGTAAATATGGATATTAATTCCAGTGAGTTAAAAAAAATAGGGGAACATTATACTCTACTTGCTGAAACTCCATATAGTCCCATGTCAAGTGAAGGTAACAGGGTAAAAACACTGGAAAATTCCGAAATATGGAAAGAAATGAATGATCTCCTTGATGTGAAAGAAAAAGTTCCGACAGAAATAGATTTGTCTTTTCATTTAATTGATAATCCTGCTATGTATAAAAAAATCGGGGATGCAGCAAGGGGAGGACATAAAATAAGAATTCTCATAGACCCCGGAGCAGGTTTTACCGGTGAAGGTTATTATGCAGATGGAAGTGAATTATATCAATGCCTTAAAACACTGGAAGAATTGAGAAAAGAAACAAAAGGTACCGATATCGGTATAGTTCTTATGAAAAAAGAGGATATAAAAAACTCAATGAAGAGGAACTTACTGAGGGTCGGTGATAAAGTAATAACAGGAGCTATGGATACAGATAAATTTTCGGGAGAAAATGTGGATTATGCTATGTTAATAGAAGGGCCCGGTGCAAAATCTCTATCGGAGAGATTTATTAAAGATGTAAATCTTTCTTCAGGAAAAACTATGGAGGAAATAATTGGGAAAGATAATTCTGACCTTTTAAACAAAGGTTTTGTAATCGATAAAAAAACAGGGGACGAAGAAAGACGAAAAATCATTTTAAAATCGAAAGATTTCAGACATTTCCTTACATCCCTTCTCCCAGAAGAGAGTCAGAAACATATAGAATCTGCAAAAAACACAGCAGACTGTGCAGAGAGAATACTTGAAGAATATAAAAAACATGGCATGTCTGTAGATGATTTCGGCACTTTCCACACTTCCGGAAATATATGCCTCACAGATGAAAAATTCCTCGCCTGTCTTATGAATGATAGTAAAGATGGACTTCTTTCCGATGAAGGAAGAATAAAATTTTCTGAAAAATTCAATAAGTATTTTACAGAACTTAATTCAGAGGAAAATATGTCCCGTCTCAAAGATATAACTTTACCTGAAGGCAAAGAAGCAGGAAGTCAGGAACTTGCAGTGGCAAACAGTCATGAAGAGCTTCAGGCACTCATGGTTTACGCCATAAACAGTGCAGAGGATTTTCTCTATATTCCATCTTTCTGTCTTACAGAAGACATGGCAAAACTTCTCATAGAGAAGAAAAAATCTATGGATAAAAAGTGTAAAGAAATGGATATAAAAGTCATTTTAGAACCATCTCTTATTAATATGGAAGCATGCCTCATTCTTGAAGAAGCAGGCATACCTGTCAGATGGGCAATTCTGGATGGAACAGGTTCGGGAAATGACAGAAAACTTGCTTCAGGTATGATGGTAAGTGATAAAATATTTCTTACAGGCCCTGATATGAGTAATGAAGGATTGAGAAAAGATATACATACTTCTGTAATGGCTTTTTTTGAACCTGACATAGATGAAACTGTGGAAAAAAGAGATGAATACAGAAAAAGTTTCCTTCGACTCTGGGAAAAAGAAACACTTGATTTCTTTAACACTTTTCACTTACCTGATAGCCCTCAATTCTATGATAAACTTGCAAAGGAAGAATATAGAAAGGGTCTGATTGGAGAGGTTATTAAAATGATAGAAAAACATGAGAAAAATTATGCTTCTACTGTAAATAATATTTTAGAAACAAGAGATGATGTGAGAGAAGAAAAAGAAAAATTAGTAAATGAAGGCTTTCACGAAGGGAATGCATCACTTATGGCTCTTGGAAAATTTTATAATGAACAGGAACTGGCAAGCTTTAAGTTGAATGCGGAGAAACCTCTTCTCTTCTGCGGTGAGATACAAACTGAATAAAAAAAAAGGGGCAGAACATCCTTCTGCCCCTCAACAATCCCCAAAATTATTCCTTTACAATCTTCAGAACTGATTTCTTTTATATCCCCGGTAGACGTCGAAAAGAAAAGAAGGATTTTTTAGCTATTTTATAGAATAAATCTCTGTCATAATAAGTAGTAATATTAAAAAAGGAAGGCCCGCCTCCTGGGATGCGAGATTGAAACCCAAGCACCCGGAGCGGCCTTTCCTGGAAATTACACTTTTCATTTTATAGATATAGATTATATCATATGAAAGAAGGGTAATCTATATGGATTTTAAGATTATTTTACCTGCATAAAGGCCGGATTCTTTTTTGGAATGCCGGTCTTTAGTTTTTTGATAAATTTTTTTTAATTTTTTTATTTTTTTTGGGGAAAAGGTCATTTTTTTGTCTCTTTATATACAGGGGGATCTTTTTTGAACGTGAGGTGATTTTATATAAAATATGCCATTGCCTTTTGAAAATGTTTCTTCACTGTCATATGAATAAACAGGAAGCAATACAATGTTTTACAAGGTATGCAATTTGAGAAAGGAGAGATTTAAGTGTTGAAAAGATATTTTTTGTATTTTTCTTTGTTATTATTACTTTTACTTCTGGGTTTCATGATTGGCTGCGGTGATAACAGTACAGGATCTATAACTCAAGTAAATAATATTACTGCCTTACCTACACCTGCTATGATTACTGTAAATGCCAATGTGCAACTTCCTTCAGATATTACTCCTTCAAATGTAACTTTACTATCTGAGGGAGGAACATCTACATTACTAATTAATGGTGATTTTACTGCTAAGATTTTTGCTGATTATGTTTCTTCAATTTGTGTGGTATTTAATGGTAAAGAATTTGCCTATATGAGGATTACGTTTGGAGACAAAGATCCTCAAGGTATAAATCAACCATTAGTAATAAATGCTCAAACTACAGCAGAGGCACTGGTATTTTTATCACCCTACTGTATGAATAATATGGACATACAACTTTCAATAAGAATAATGGAAGTAATTAAAAATAATTCTAAAGTTAAAGAATTTGGAGATATTTTAGCTCAGATTCACAACGAAAATTCACCTGCAGAAAATGAACAATTTAAAACAGCTTATAATGATGCTATAATATCTGTCCTAAAAGACTTAGCAACAAAAAGCACATCTATGAACTCTTCAAGTAATCCCTCTAATCAAGAAAGGAATATAATTAAACTAACTAATTCAAAGTCTTTAAACTCATCTAGTGTTTTACCTTATACAATTGAAAATTATAGTGTTTTTTCTACTCGGGTAAAAATTGAGTTAAAAGATTCTGGTGGATGGAAGGCTGATGAAAGTGCTATTCAAAATAATACTCAAATAATAACTAGTTCAGATAATCCTCTATATAAAGTAAAATTTGAAAATCTTTTGGGATTGGATGATAATTTAGATATGTTAGGTGATATTGCAGAATTAGACACAGCAAGAATGAATAATTCAATAGATTTTAGCAATATTAATAAACAGGCTTATCCTAGAAAAGATAATGGATATAGGGATTTTGTTTATATCCCTTGTAAAAGTATATTTTCATACTTGAATATTTTAAAAATTGGAGCAGATGCAATTATAGAACATATTAAAAGTGAAGTAGGTTTAAGTAAAGGAATTAGTGAAGATATTGTGTATATCCCGGCAGATAAACAAGCTATATATATAGTAAGAATATATTATGGAAAAATGGATCGTGAATATCTGTCACGTTTTCCTGATGGTATAGCTATGCAACAACATACATTATGTGCAAATGTTGTAATGTTATGTATGGATACTTTGTCTTGTATACCTGGTATAATTACAGCACCTATTAAGGATACGGTAAAAAACACATATAAGGATGCTATAGCAGAATATAACAACAAACCAATTTCTTCTATTGAAGCAGCTTTAGAATTTATTATATTAATAGAAAGAAATTTAGTTGATGCTTTTATAAAACAGAAAACTAAAGAAGCTGAAAAAGATGTTCTTAAGTTTTTACTAACATCTTTATCTAATATAACTGTTGATGAAGCTAAAAATATAATAAATATACCAGAAAAATTATCTAATGTAGGACAAACTTTACAAAGATCTGCTACATTGTTATGGGGGATTAATGGTATATCCAGTCCTTTAGGTAGTATTATAATTATGATAGGAAGTCCTTTGGTGGATCCCAATAATTCTCCAGACCCCAACACCCCTTCCCCTCCAACAACCTCTCTCGAACTCCTCTCCAAATCCATCCCCGACGGATCAACCATCTCACCTTCACTGGAATTCACCCAGACCTATACCTTTAAAAACGGCTCAACTACCTTAAATAACTGCAGGCTCTATTTCGACGGAGGAGATAAAATGAATGCTCCTGACTCTGTATCTCTTCCATCATCCATCTCTTCCGGCCAGCAGTTCAGTGTGGACATAAAAATGACTGCTCCTTCTTCGGTGGGAACCTATACAAATTACTGGCAGATAAAAGACTCTTCAGGAAATAAACTCGGCCCACAGGTTTCCACACAGATAAACTGCACTGCAGATTATATGGGACAGATAGTGGAACAATCGGTTAATCCGACAATAAATCTCTACCAGACAAAGCAGATAACGGTAAAAATAAAGAATACAGGAACAAAACCCTGGTATCCCGGTGAAGTCCGTCTTGGCACATATAATCCTCAGGATAGAGGAAGTCATTTCTCTCATCCCAATAACAGTAACGGCTTTAACTCTGACTGGCTTTCGGATAACAGGGTTCAGATGCAGGGAAATAGCACTATACAGCCGGGGCAGGTGGCTACTTTTATAATTACCATTACAGACGGATGGAATCCTTCCACGAACGGTCCGAGACTTGTAAAGGGAACCTATAGAGAAGAATTCAAACTGGTAAAAGATATTGGAACTCCTACAGGATGGTTCCTGGATGATAATCTTTCCTGGGACATTAACGTTACAGACCCGATAGATTATTACTGCTGCCTTGTAAGCCAGAGTAATCATCCTACTGTAGCAAAGGGAGGAACAAAGGAAATTACGGTAAAATTTAAGAATCTCGGTAAAATAGCATGGAATCCTTCTACTCTTCATCTTGGAACAGACAGACCACAGGATAGAAACTGCGGTTTTTATACTGCAGCAGATTCGAGATGGCTCAGTACAAACCGTATTAAAATGGTAGAAACTTCATCTGTCCAGACGGGACAGGATGGCACTTTCACCTTTACTATAACAGGCAATCCTCCAAAGGGTGTATATCCTGAATATTTCAGACTCGTAGATGATAAAATCGGCGGACAGTGGTTTAATGAACCTGATGATATCGGATTTTTCTGGAATATAACGGTGGGAGATGCAGGAGATGTAGAGGTTATAGTTGATAAGGAAGGAGGTAAGTAAAAATGAAGAATTTTATATATCTTTTTTTTGTTACAATTTTTGCTCTGTCTCTTTTCAGCTTTTTTTCAGGCTGTGGAGGCGGAGGCACAACCGGTGTAATTCAGCCGGTTAATCAGGGGACAGATACAGGTTCTGTGGAAATACATGTTGACTGGCCGGAAGGTAAAGATGTAACTGCCCAGGTCATACATCCTGATGTGGAACAGATAGAAATTACTATAACAGGAACCGGTCTTACCACCCCGATGGTGGAAACAATAGCAAAAGGTGTGAGTAATAAGACAATAACAGGTATTCCTGTGGGACTGAAACAGTTTGAATTTAAAGGGAAAAATGCCGGAGGAGGAGTTCTTTCTCACAGGCTGACAAATGTGACTGTCATAAAGGATCAGACTGTTACTGTTACCGCTCATCTGGGAGTGACTATATCTTCTACAGGATTTTATCCGGTGAATATTCCCATATCTCCCGGAGATACCATTTTCTGGAAGAATAATGATACTGTAGTTCATAATGTGGTGGCCGATGATGCTTCTTTTAATTCGGGAGATATTGCTGTGGGGGCAGAGTGGTCTCATGTATTTCCTGCTGCAGGGACTTTCACTTATAAGTGCACGAAGACGGGAAAGGCCGGGAGTGTGGTTGTGGGGGGGAGTGTGGATCCTAATTCGACGGAGAGTTATGTTTTCGTGAGGAAGTGGGGGAGTCTTTATAGCTTGTATGGGAATCGTTATCTTGCTGTAGATTCCTCAGATAATATCTATGTAGCCGATGCTAATAATAATATGGTACAAAAATATGATCCCAATGGTTTTTTTATTACAGAATGGGGAACTATGGGAGATGCCGGACCAACAGCAATAGGTATAGATAGTTCTGATAATGTTTATATTGCAGATTATTATGGCACAAATCGTATTCAGAAATTTAATTCTACTGGAAATTTTATTACAAAATGGGATAATACATATTCGGCAGGTGGAATAGGTATAGATAATTTTGATAATATTTATATAGCAGAAAATATGCTTGGCGCCGATAACCATATCAAAAAATTTAATTCTAGTGGAGACCTTATTACAGAATGGGTTGGATGGGGTAATGGTGTATCAGTTGATTCTTTATCTAATGTTTATATAACCGATACTTCAAAAATAGTAAAGACCGATTCTAGTGGTAATTACATTACTGGATGGGGTTCTTGGGGAAGTGATAATGGACAATTTCTTTGTGTTTATGGCATAGCAATAGACTCTTCAAATAATATATATGTAACTGAGGTGGATGGTTTGGGTTTACCACTTCCGGGAAACCATCGTATTCAAAAATTTGATTCTAGTGGAGGTTTTATTACAAAATGGGGTAGTGATGGTTATGAAGATGGTCAATTAGGAGCTTCCCCAAGTGTAATTCTAGATTCTCAGTCAAATGTTTATATTGCGGATACTTATAAGAACGCTAGAATTCAAAAGTTTAATTCTACTGGTAATTTTATTACTAAATGGCAATTTTATGGAAATAATGAAAATAGTGATGGGAAATTTGACTGTCCTAACGGCATATCAATAGATAGTTCAGGTAATATTTATATAATGGATAGTAGGAATAGTCGTATACAGAAATTTAATTCTACTGGCACATTCGTCTCTAAATGGGGAAAACGAGGTGTTGAAGATGGAGAATTTACTACAAGTAGTCCTTCGGGTATAACTGTAGGAACATCTGCAAATATTTATATTGTTGATGCTTCTAATTATCGAATTCAGAAATTTAATTCTAATGGAGGATTTATCAGTAAATGGGGTATCTATGGGAATGGAGATGGACAATTTGCAGATCCTTCCGGCATAACAGTAGACCTTCTCGGCAATGTCTATGTCTCAGACACCGGCAACCACCGCATCCAGGTCTTTGCGCCTTCTCCTTGATTGTCTGAACGGGGATTTGGGGGATTATAGGATTACCGGGATTTGTAATGCCTTACTTTCCCGGTAATCCTTTCCAATCTCATTAATCCAGGTCATTTTTTCAGTTCTGCTTTTATCTTCCTTTTTAATCTTTTATTCTTTCTGATATTATCTAAAAATATATTTACCAGTTCTTCTTCTTCAAGTTCATCAAGGATCTTATTTATAAATTGACTCTCCTTTTTCTTAATAAACCTGATAATAAGTATTTCTTCAATAATACGCCTTACAGTTTCAGGATCTTTTTTACGTAATATTTTTACAAGAAACTCGTCATCAAAGAATTTATTTATACATTCATTTTCTTCGGAAAAATTCTCTGTTTTCATTATAATATCTCCGTATTTAACGAAATTATTCTATTTTTTTAAGTTCTTCAATTACTTTCTTTCTAAATTCTTCACTCTCTCGAAGCATTTTCATAAAAATATTAGTAGTAAAATCTTCACCTTTATTATGGAGAATTCTTTCAACAAATTCATCATCAAAGAATTTATTTATACTCTCATTTTCTTCAGAAAGCTCTTTTAATTTTTTCATAGTTTCTTCCTCCTTTATCTGAAATATCTGTCTTTTTATTGAAAAACTCAGGTAATTCCATAGTTTTTCTGAATTCTTTGCATTTAAGTCTTTTTTTATTTCTCTTATTATTTCTCTCCATAATTCTTCCTGTTTATCTGTATTTCCAAGTAAAAGCAATGGATAATTCGGCTTTATCACATCAAGATCATGTATGACTACCAGATATACAGGGAAATAATTTGGTTTTGTAAAAATGTAAAATCCTTTTCTGAATTCACCCGGTTTAAAATTTACTGCTATATCTTCAGTCACAGGATTAGAGGAAATCATTATAAGACTTACATATTCATTGATTGCCTCTAAACCTTTACCTTCTTTATTTAAAAGCATCTGACAGGAAAGAAGATTGGCATTCGCTATATATTTCGGTATCATACTTACAGTCAGTTTTTCCTCACAGCTTTTAAACTCCAGACTGTTCCATTCTTTAAGACAGGGAAAAGTCTTATTAGCCAATCTACTGTAATCAAAGTTTTCTTCTAAAATGATTATAGTATCGGGCCTTTTATATTGCCATTTTTCATCGGATTGATAATCTTTTTTAGATTCTATTCCAATATCTTCCCGGAATTCATCAAAGATTGCCTGAAAAGCTCTGTCATATTTCTGATAGGGTTCTTCTTTTTTCTTTTCTTTTCGTTTTTTTCCTGAGTCTTTTTTCTGCAAAATAAATACCCCTTATACATAAATTCTTTTCTCTTTAAATTTTATCACAGAGGGGTAAAAAAGTCTATAATTCAAAATCCCGGCAACAACCGCATCCAGGTCTTTGCCCCTTCTCCTTGATTGTCTGAACCGGGATGCGCAGGATTTAGGGATTACCGGGATTGTGAAATAAGTTTATCTGTAGATTTAAAGAGAATCTTATGGATTAACATCAAAAAATCCTGGTAATCTCAAAAATCCCGTAAATTCTGGTTCTAACTATTTTGTAATTTTTCACAAATCTTCTTTTTAACTTCTTCATCCTGATTTATGAGATTAAATAAAAAATTGGTGAGATATTCTTTACCTTTCTTACGTAAAATCTGCCCAAGAAATTCATCATCAAATAATTTATTCATACTTTCATCATCTTTATTGCGTAGAATTTTTCCAAGAAAGTCATCATCAAAAAGCTTATTTATACTTTCATTATATTCGGAAAGTTCTTTTATTTCCTTCATAAGTTCTCCCTCCTTAATCTGAAATATATTCCTTTTTACAGAAAAAATCATATATTTCAATAATTTTACTGTATTTTTTGCATTTAAGTCTTTTTTTATTTCTCTTATTATTTCTCTCCATAATTCTTCCTGTTTAAATGAATTTATCTGAAATACCGACAAGACAGCCAATCAAAAATAGCTGTCCTTTTTGCCTGTTACCTTCTGGGCTATTTCTATAGCATCTATGGCTCTCTGAGACTTATCTACCCAATTTATTTTAAACCCTTCTCTTTCCATTTTTCGAAACCATCCCATCTGTTTTTTTGAAAACTGATTAATCCTTATATTAAGAGTCTTTACCATTTCGTCATAAGAAAGTTTCCCCTGAAGATAAAGGGAGATATATTTATACTCAAGGCCGAAATATTCGAGTCTTTCCCAGGAACAGCCCTTTTCATGAAGAGTTTTTACTTCTTCTACCATACCTTCTTTCAATCTTTCCAGGAGTCTTTTTGTTATTCTTTCTTTTAACAGGGGTCTTTCCCAGTAAGTGCCTATAATAAGAGGTTTTACATCTATATCTTCTCCCATAGCTCTGACACCGGGGTTTTTTATTCGGTAATCGGCAATCTCTATAGCTCTCAGGAGTCTTTCCCTGTCTTCCAGATCTGTAATATTATGGAGTTCCGATTGAAGTGATTTTAAAAGGTCAGTTAATTTCTCCATGGTGTAATGAGAAACTTCTTCCCTGAGACTATTATTTGTGGGAACGTCCAGGAGTCTGTACCGTGCTATAATGGAGTGAATATAAAGAGCTGTCCCTCCTGCCAGAACTGGAACTTTTCTCCTGGAAAGGAATCCTCTGAAGAGTTCAAAAAATCTTTTATAAAAACAGAAGAGATCAAAATTTTCCGAAGGGTCTACTATATCTATGAGATGATACGGAATAAGACAGCCATTAATATAATATTCTCTTAAATCTTTGCCCGTACCTATATCCAGACCCCGATAAACCTGTCTGGAATCTGCAGAAATAATCTCTGTATTTAAGGCGTGGGCCACTTTAACAGCCAGAGCGGTTTTCCCTGATGCTGTAGGGCCTGTTATGATAATTAGATTGTAATTCATACTATAGTGAGAGGTGAGAAGTGAGAGGTGATGAAGTGACGCGTAACGGGTAATGGATATGTCACTTCTAACTTCTCACTCCTTTTCACGTTTTACGGTTTATCACTTTTAAAAGATGCTATAACCGGATTATGGTCTGAACCCCATTTCCTGTAACCGGGATATTTTTTAGTGTCCACTACATGAGTTGTACCTTTAATATATTTTTCCACAGCTCCTCCAATGGCACCTCCGTTTATGTTTACCATAGTCACTCCTATCTGGTCAATAAGAGACTTGAAGCTTATGAAAGAAAATTCTCCTTTTGCTGCTGCTTCTTCTGTTGTCAGCTGAAGTATTCCGTCACTCAATGTTTTCATAGATGTACTATTTACAAAATCATTACAATCTCCCACTACTATAATATCTTTCTCCGGACTTGTAGCAACCTGTTTTTTGATCCATTCATTTACTATTCTTGCCTGTTCATTTCTGATTTTTTTAGTATGTTCATCCATCCTGGCTTTAAAATGAACTACCACCAGTGTAAAATCAAAGTTATCAGCTTTCATATCTACAACAAGGGGTGCTCTTAAATGATTATCTCCCATAAGATGGGGCACCTGAGCTTCTTTAAGTTCTCTTAATGATCCCGGCACAACCTGGGCTCTTTCTTTATTATATATTACACCTAAAAGCTGTTTCTTCCCATTTGGCCTTACACCGGTAGTTCCTAAGACATAATCAAAACCTGGAAGATTTTCCATTAATTTTTTAAGCCCTTTTTCATTCCCTATTTCCTCAACACCAAGAACCTCAGCTCCTGTATCCTTTATAACCTGGGCTAACTTTTTATAATCTTCATCAGTTCTGGGTTTTTCCTTATTGTCTCCGAGCCATTCCAGGTTAAAAGTTCCTATTTCTACGGTTTTACCGCTTTTTTCAAGGGTAGCTGTTGAAGAGGTTGGTCCGGTATGAGAAGCTTCCATTTTTTTCTTCATTTCAGCTAATTCTTTTGTGGGATCAGAGGATGTGTCCTGGGAAGAAGATAAAGCACTGCTATCCTTCGGCCCATAGACCATATTATCTTTTTCTTTGTAATTATTTCCGGAATGTTTATTTTTTGGTTTATGAGAATGGTGATGTCTTCCTACTATCACAAAATCACAGCCTTTCAGTTAAAATCTTTCTTTAATTAGTTTATCTTTATCGGGATTAAAAAGCAATGGTAGATTGTTAAAAAAATGTTAACATTGAAGAGGATTTTAATGAGGTGAGAGGATAATGTAATAGTAATTAAAGTA
>Ga0302240_1000743_pt1 | contig 30422 bp, 21 predicted proteins | sample AAG_UR_His_MG_FD_193538 | JGI IMG/M metagenome (GOLD analysis project Ga0302240, IMG submission 193538) | Enriched activated sludge microbial communities from anaerobic digester in WTTP, New Holstein, Wisconsin, United States - AAG_UR_His | ecosystem: Engineered > Bioreactor > Anaerobic >... | reverse complement strand
GGGTGCTTTTATAAGAGGAGAATCTGCTCTTGTAGAATCAATATGATCCCGTCTTTTTATTTCCTTCAGAACACTTTCATAAGAAATATTCTCACCTTTATCTATAAGTTCCATAAGTCTTCTCCGTGCTCTCTCTTCAGGGGTAGCAGTAAGAAATATTTTTACTTCTGCCTCAGGAATTACAACAGTAGTAATATCTCGCCCTGCCATTATAACACCTCTGGAGAGGGCCATTTTTTTTTGTTTTTCCACAAGAATTTTCCTGAGAGGACTTACAGACGCAACAGGGGAGACGTTTTTTCTGACCTCTGGTTCATTCAGTCTTTCACTTACATTAATTCCGTCCATAAAAACAAGATATCCGGCAATACTCTCCAGGGACGGAACTATATTAATTTCTGTATTTTCAGCCATAGAGGTAATTTTCTCTTCATCAAGAGGATCTATACCCTGTCTCAAGGCTTTCCAGGTAAGTGCTCTGTACATAGCACCTGTATCTATATAAGAATAATTCATCCTTTTTGAAAGTTCCCTGGCAACAGAAGTCTTACCGGAAGCCACTGGTCCATCGATAGCTATATTTATTTTTTTCATTATTTCACCCGAAAGCTTTCTATATTAGGTCTTCTGGGGGAAAGTATAATCATAACATGATTTGTAAGATATGCATTGGCAACTTTTATAATATCATCTTTTGTAACCTTTTGTATAAGGTCGGGATAATTCAGGTAATACTGATAACCCACTCCAAGAGTTTCATAAAGGCCCAGCTCAAAAGCCTGACTTTTTACTGTTTCCTGATTTATATAATACTGGCCTATCCTGAATGTTTTCATAATCTCTATTTCCTCATTAGATATCTTTCCATCCCTTATCCCTTTTATATCTTCCAGTATCATTCTTCTTGCCTCATTTACTTTACCCGGAGAAGTAGCTATAAATGTAACCATATGTCCGGGTCCAATAGAAGGACTCATAAAAGAACCAAGATCATAGGCAAGTCCTTTTTTTTCACGAAAGTTAATCCACATTCTGGAATTCATACCCCCTCCGATAATAAGTTGTAACACCTCCATAGCAGGGAAATCTGGAGATTGTATACTGGGAGACAGATAACCTAAAAAGAGATATGCTGTATCAGAAGAGTATACTTTATAATCCTCTCGCCAGAGCAGAGGTTTGGGTTCTTCTGGATTATTAAGTTGTGGAGGTGGAGTATTGGGAATATCCTGGAAAGCGTTCTTTACCTTCTGTAATACGGAATCTGTATTAATATTTCCTACTATGGAGATAACCATATTTTTCCCTACATAATTACTTTTATAAAAATTTATCAAATCTTCTTTTGTAATCTTTTCTATAGTTTCCCTGTAACCCAGGGCAGGTCTGCCATAGGGATGTCTCTGAAAAAGAGTTGCATTAAATAGATCATTAAGACGTGCAAAAGGCTTATTCTGAAGTTTTTCTATTTCAAGGAAAACATCTTTTCTCTCCTTTTCTATTTCTTCATCGGCAAAGGCTGGATTCTGAATTAAATCTGATACAAGATCCAGACCGATATCAAAATATTTAGCTGTAGTCAGAGCATAATATTCAGCATAATCAGGGTTATTATCTCCCTGTACAACACCTCCAATAGACTCGATTTTAAAATTTCTATCCCTGGCGTTATACTTTGAGGTTCCCCGTAAAAGCACAGCTGTAAGAAACCTGGATATTCCAACTTTTTCCTTTGACTCATTCATGACACCAGCTTTGACAAAAACCTCTATAGCCGCAATATTTTCATCTACTTCTTTCACAAGAACAGTAATACCATTTTCCAGAACTTCTTTACGAACAGGTTCAGATGCAAGAGAAGTGCTCAAAAAGAAAATTTGTATTATAAACAATACTATTAAGATACGTATTTTCAACATTATTCTCCTTTCATATTAGTTATCAGCATTCAGCAGAAAAACCGTCTTAAAACCTGACTGCTGAACGCTGAAAACTGATAGCTATTTTAAAATAGCAATAGTATAATTGCCTGAACCAAAATATTTCTTTGCTACCCTCATTATATCCTCTTTAGTTACTTTATGGATATCCTCTACATAAGTTTTTGAAAAATTTACATTATCAGCTAATATCTCATAGAAACCATAGCTATTGGCAAGGCCATCATTTGTTTCATTACCAAAAATATAGGTGCTTTCAAGTAATACTTTTGCTCTATTAAGTTCTTCATCAGTTACAGGCTCCTCTATAAGGCGATTGAATTGATAGTTTAGTTCTTTTTCCACCACGTCTATCTTATTTCTATCTGTAACAGCCCATACCAGAAAGGGACTTGGATAACGACTTGTATAGTAAACAACCTGTAATTTGGCTACTATGCCTTTTTCTTCTTTAAGCTCTCTGTATAATCTGGAACTCTGTCCCTGGCCAAGTAAAAAAGCAAGAACATCTACAACGCATATATCTTCAGAAGTATTCAGAATACCCGGCCCCTGATAACCAAATACAATAGTAGCCTGAGGAAGTCCCATATCTTCCTGTATCTTTGTTATCTCTTCTTGAGGATCATCTAATTTCATCTGAAAAGTTGGTACTACTGCATTTTCAAACCTGGAAAAAATACTTTTCACCTCTGGTAATATTTTTTGTGTTTCAAAATCTCCTATAATAACAACACACATATTATTTGGTCTGTAATAACTTTTCTGATACTTTATAAAATCTTCACGATTGATAGATCTTACTGTGTCGTCAAATCCTATAACAGGCCATCTATAAGGATTTTTATTCATAAGAGATTTATTAAACATATCAATTACATAATTTTCAGGGTTATTTACGGTTCTGTTAAGTTCTTCAAGAACAATGTTTCTTTCCAGCTCCATTTCTGTCGGATCAAATTGCGTATTTATAACACCTTCAGATAGTAACTTCAGAGCATCCAGTGCATATTTTTTATTCACAACAAAATAATACTGAGTGTAATCTTTTGAAGTAACTGCATTAACAGTGCCACCCCATTTTTCAATAGAGCGATTTATTTCTCCTACTCTCACTTCATTGGTACCTCTAAAAATCATATGTTCATAGAAATGAGAAATCCCTCTTTTATCTGAATTTTCATATATGGAACCACACCTTACCCATATATGAATTGAGACCAGTGGGTTATCATGTTTTTCATGAGTTATAACTACAAGACCATTATCAAAAACATGCCTTTTCATATTTTCATCAGGCATAGCGGCACTGGCATAGCCTGAAATCAGGATTATAAGTAAGAGAATCGATGTAATTGCATAAAATTTTTTCATAGACAGTTCTCCTTTATTAGGTACATTAAAATACCCGCAATGGCGGGTACTCTACTAGCCCCAGGGGAATTCGAATCCCCGTTACCGACGTGAGAGGCCGGCGTCCTGAGCCACTAGACGATGGGGCCAAAAACTTACCTGCCAGTGGAGGACTCGAACCCCCACAAACAGATCCAGAGTCTGCTGTCCTACCATTAGACGAACTGGCATTAAACTAAATAGAATTATACAGAAAAGTTTTATAATTGTCAAGAAAAAGAGAGTTATTTGAAAAAATCTAGAACCTTCAGACTTCAATATGATATAATAAAAGAAAGTAATTTCTTTTTGGGTTTTTTAATATGATTTGCCGTAATTCATTAATATTTTCTCAAATAAAAAATAGTTTAAAGAAGATTATTAAAAATGAACATACTGTGGTAATTTTTCTTTATAGTTTTTTGACTATATTAATGTTTTATCCTGTCTTTGAGAAATTTCCTCTCTGCCTTCCGGGCATGGGTGTTGATGTATTACCAGAGGCCTGGGGTTTTTCCTTGCTCTATAATAATTTACTGAGTCATAATATAAATTTTTTTGAGACAGACTATATAGCATATCCTAATTCCAGTAACCTTATGATTAACAGTATATCTGTACTGTCTATGATTATATATTTTCCCTTTGTGTGCTTTTGGGGAACTACTTTCACTTATAATTTAAATATATTTCTATCATTTATTATTACAGCCTATACTACATACCTCCTTGCAAAATATCTGACAGATGATATTTACGCTTCTTTTATTGCAGGATTAATATTTACTTTTTGTCCTTATAGGATCTTTCATGTTATACTGGGGCATTTAAGTCTTCTTAGAAATGAATTTATACCATTATATATAATGTTCTTATTGAAATTCATAAAAGATATAAATCTGAAGAATACTTTATTATTTTCTTTGTTATTTATTATTAATATTTATACTTCAATTTATATAACCTTTATTTTAGTGTTATTTTCTTCAGTATTTATTATATATAATATAAAAAAACTTTTTATTAGAAAAAACCTCAGATATATTATTATAGTACTGATTATTATATTGATTTCAACTCTTCCTTTCCTTTATGCTTTCAAAAGTGAAGGAGATAGATATTTTACTTTTCAATCTTTAAAATTTACTTCTGATTATTCAGCAGATCTCATGGCATTTATTTCTCCTACATCATTTAATCCTTTCTGGGGAGATGGAATAAGAAAGTTAAATTTTAATTTTACCTGGTCCGAGCATTTTCTGGGATACACTGTAATTATTATATTACTATATGGTATAATAAAGGTTAGTGTTGATAAGTCCTGGATTATTGCGGGGATAATCTCTTTTATTCTGTCTCTTGGGCCTACATTGAAAATTATGGATAAGACAGGTAGCAGTATATTTTTATTTCCTGTAGATGATCTGAATGTTACAGTCCCTCTGCCCTATATAATAATGTATTATTTGTGTTCATTTGTAAGAAACCCGGGTAGATTTACATTGTTTACCCTTTTTTCTATAGCTATACTCTGTGCTTATTACCTGAAAGATTTCTTGAATAGATCTGGATGTAAAAAGATATTTATAACTATTTTATTAACTATTTTTATATTAATAGAATATGCTATAATAATGCCCCTTACAAATTCACAGGTACCTGATATATATCATATAATCGGTAAGGAAAAAGGAGATTACACTGTTCTGGAAATACCAGTTTTTATAGCTGATGGATGGCATAATATAGGAGAATATAATAATAGAATTCAATATTATCAAACGGTTCATAAAAAAAGAATACTAAATGCATATTTAGGAAGATTACCTGAATCTTTTTTTTATTATTATTCAAATATTCCTGTAATTGGAACTATTGTGGGTTTAGAAGGGAACTCTTATATAGAGGAAGGACGTGTAATAATTGATAAAAACTGGATTTACAGGGTTTTATATTTTTTTAATATAAAATATATTATTATTCATCCGCCTTTTACAGATTCTCCTGTTGAAGAATATATAAAGAAAATAATGTATTTAAAGTCCCTTGGATATGATACAAAGCCCTTGAAAGTTTTTGAAGTGCCAGAGCAGAAAATAAATTTATCTTCAGTTAATATAGATATAAATGACCCCGGGTCCATTCTTTATATGCTTGAAGGCTGGGAATGGGCTCAGGATGGAAGTGACTTTTACTATAAAAATAATCTGAAGAAAGCTTTAGTAATGGTTCCTCTCAGCAATGATTTTTCTTATAAGATGACTCTTAACATTGCTGCTTCACAGAATAGTTCCTTAAATATTATATTAAATGGAAAAAAACTTGGTAAAATAGATTTAAATAAAGAACTGAGGAAATATGAATTTGACCTGTCAGGTTCTAATTTTAATAGATTAAACAAATTTGAATTTATTCAGGAAAAATTTCAGAAAGAAAAGATTTTTTTAAAGGTTTCTCAAATAAAATTTTCAAGTAAAGGGCAATAAAAAATTAGTAAATTAATATTATCTAGTAATGGCCAGTCTTATTTTTTAAAGCTTTATAAAGATCCTGTAGAAACTGTGAATTGATGTCGTACTTTAAGGTCTGTAGTTTTTTAACATCTTCCATAGCTTTCTCATATTTTCCCATATTAAAATATGTGAGTGCTCTATTATAATAGGCTTCTTTATTATCAGGTTCAAGCTTTATTATTATATTGAGATCATCTATAACCTTAGAATAATCTTTTTTTATTCCATAAGTAATACCACGATTAAGGTAAGCTTTTATGTACGTCGGATCAAGTTTGATTGCCTCATTGTAATTACTGATAGCTTTATCATAATCTCCTTTTGCTGTATATGCAAGTCCGCTATTGGTATAGATCATGGCATCTGTTTTAATGGTTAGAGCTTCACTGTAGTCCTGAATGGATTTATCATATTGTCTCTGAAGATAATAGATATTTCCACGATTAGTATAGGCTTTCCTGTAATTTGGATTAATAGTTATGGCTTCTGTAAAGTCTTCTATGGCCTTATTATAATCTCCTTTAAGGGCCCGGGCTATTCCACGATTATAATAGATTTCACAATTATTCGGATTATCTTTTAACCCTTCGGTGAAATCATTAATAGCCTGCTGATAATCGCCTTTTTTAGCGTATATAAGCCCCCTTTTATAGGATGCTTCTCCAGTAACAGGTTGCATTTTTAATATAAAGGTAAAATCCTCTATAGCTTTATCATATTCCCTTATTTTATCATAGACATCTCCCCGGTTATAATAGGCCTCTATATAATCCGGTTTTATGTTTACACACTTGTTATAATCGGACAGTGCCTTTAGATATTCTCCTTTTTTATAATAAGATATTCCACGATTATTGTATGCTTTAAAATCTTTCGGATCGAGTCTTATTGCTTCAGTGCAATCCCTTATGGCTTTATCATAGTCTCCATTATAATAATAACCGAGGCCTCTGTTGGTATAGGCTATTGAGACAGAGGGGTAATTTTTTAATACATCACTCCAGAGAGTTATACTGTCTTTCCACACCCTGCATCTCTCCCATGACAGAAAAGAAAATGTTCCTGTTATAATAATTAATATTATTATAACAAAAATTTTAACTGATTTCTCATATTTGAAGTGAGTCAGAAAAATATTATTGATTATTATTGAAAAAAATAGAAAAACTCCTATAGAAGGTATATAAATATATCTATCTGCTGTAAAAAAACTTATTTTAAACAAAAGATGTGATACAGGAATATAAAATATAATAAACCATGCCAGAGGAAAAAATAATTTCTTATCTTTTATAGAAGTATAAAAAAGAATTATAAGTAATAAACCTGCAATGATAACGGGCAGAATAAGCATATAAATTTTTTCAAATTCAAAGGGATATACGGCACTGAGTTTTTGTGGCCAGAATATTAATTTACAGTATTTATTAAATACATTTATAGAGACCATTATGTTATGGTATAAACCCGAACCTTTTGACATATCCAGTCTATCCTGCTGGTTATGTGATAATAAAAATAGACTCGCCTGAGATGTAATAACAATAAGAAAATAGGGTAACAAAAAAAGTAACTTATATGATATTTTTTTTATCTCCGAGTTAAAGCAATAAAAATATAATATAAATATGAATGGTAAAAAACAGGTAACAGGATGAGACATAAGAGCCAGAATTATTGAAATAAGAGATATAAAAATATAAAAGAATTTTTTATTATCATTTTTTTTACTGGCCAGGATAAAAAAGTAAAAAGCCATAAGGCAGAAGAAAGTTACAATTAGATAAATCCCCCCGGTTATCCAGGCAACTGCTTCAACATGAACAGGATGAACTGCAAATAATAATACAGATATAGAGGAAATATATTTATTTTCGTATAATTTCATAATAATAACATATAATAAAATAAGATTTAATATGAAAATTAATAAATTACTTAAGTGGAACCCCCAGGGCTTTGATTTCCATATTGAAAAATTTAAAGCGTAGTTAAGATTCAATAGAGGTTGATAATAATATCCGGCTTCAATATTTAGAGGGTTAAATATTTTTTTTAAATTATCCAGAGTTAGAATTTGAATGGTTTTTTTATTACTGAGGTATATATCATCCCAATTGATAAAATCATTCCAGAGAGAGTTAGAATATATTATTATAGTTAATATAATTATCACCAGAATTGGGATTGAGTTATAAAGTTTTTTTGACATTTTTTATAAAGTGTAATAGTTCCTTTAACATTCCCAGTGGAGTTAATAATGTAATGGAAGATTTCCCATCTGTTCTTTCAATTAGCTCTACAGGGATTTCTACATAAGGGATTTTTTTATGAGTAATCCAGTACAAAATTTCTGAGTCAATAAACCACCCATCAGACATAATTGGGAGTGATTGAATAACTTCTCTCTTGAATACTTTAAATGCCGAATTTACATGTTTTACTTTAAGCCTCAGAGCTTTTTTTACCAGTTCATTAAAGACAAAAGATTGAAAATTTCTAAAAATACTCTTTCTTGTATTTGCACGGTAACTCAGAACACAGTCATATTCTGAAAAAAGAGGTAGCGCTTTAAATATAGTTTCCACAGGAAAGGGTAAATCTACAGTAATAGACCATACCAGTTCTTTACTGGCAGTTTTATATCCAATTTTCAAGGCCGAACCAAAGCCATTTCTCTTTCCTTCATGAATAATTTTAATGTGAGAAGATTGAGCAGTTAATATGTTACATATTTTGTCTGAACCATCAGTACTTCCACTTTCTACAATAATTATTTCATAATCTTTAAAATTTCCGGAAATAAATGTGTGAATTTTGCTTATTGATTTTTCTAATAACTTGATTTCATTATAGACAGGGACTATGACAGAAATAGAATATATATGTTTTTTCTGATTATTCATTTAGATTCTCTCAGGACAGATCCAGATAAAATAGCTCCCCTACTTTTAGAGTCTATATTCTGAAGAAAGGAAGTTCCCCGAAGGGTAAAAAAGATTTTGTATTTAACGTTTCTTTCCAACAAAATAGATTTTTATTAATAATATCATAGATGAGTTATTACGTCAAGAATTATCCAAAGAGGTATCCATATTATTTAACTTTTAATTGTTTTTGCAGATTCTCCAGAAACTGCCTGTCAATTTCATATTTTAATATCTGAAGTTTTTCAACGTCATATATAGCTTTTTCATATTCACCCATATTGAAATAAGTGAGAGACCTGTTATAGATGGCTTCTTTATTATCTGGTTCAATAGTTAATACCTGTGTAAAGTCATTGATAGATTTCTCATAATCTTTTTTTATACCGTATATAATACCTCTATTTAAATAAGCTTTTATATAATTCTGTTCAAGCTTTATTGTCTGAGTATAATCATCTATTGCTCTATCATATTCACCTTTTATACTATAAGTCATGGCACGATTGGCATATGCCTGCAATAGATCCGGTTTAATCGTCAATGCTGTGTTATAATCTTCAATAGCTTTATCATAGTCTCCTTTTTTGTAGTATATATTTCCTCTATTTATATAAGTTTCAGGATTTATTTTATTGATTTCTATGGCATGAGTAAAATTATTGATAGCTCTATCATATTCTCCTTTATAACCATACATAAGTCCCAGGTTGTTATAGGCTTCCAGAGAGTTACGCTTATAACGTAAAACTATGGTAAATTCTTTAATAGCCTTATCAATTTTCCCTTTATGAAAATATATATTACCTCGATTTATATAAGCTTCTATATAGGTTGGATCAATTTCCAGGGTTTTTGTAAAATCATTAAGTGCTTTATCACTTTCTCCCAGTGCTTCATAAGCCAGTCCACGGTTATTATGAGCCGTAGCGCTTTTATAATTTTTTATTGTATCATTCCAGAGAGTCATGCTATCTTTCCATATCTTACATCTTTCCCAGGTTAAAAAAGAAATAGTGATTATGATTAAAGTTAATATGGATGTCAGTATTATTTTTGCTTTTCTGGAGGAAGTGAATTTTGTGAAATACAACCAGTTAAAAGCTTCACCAATCATATAAAATAACCCTATTGATGGTATATACATATAATGGTCATTGGCTATAAAATTGTAATTATGAACCATACTGATAGTAGGTGAAATGGTAATCAGGAAGAACATAGTTCCAAAGAGTATTATTTTTTTAGAATATTTCAGTAAAGCAAAAGTGCCTCCTGCTAAAATTAGAACCACCAGGGGGGAAAGTAAAAAGGCAGGCGTATGTAAGATACCTTTTTCGGGAGGCGGATATACAGGTGAAAGCTTTACAGGATATATAGTTTTAGTGATATAAAATAACAGTCCATGAGTAGCAATTAAAATATTGTTAAGTCTGCTTGTGTTTACAGGAAGTTCATCAGTAATACATAATAAAACTATAGAAGTAAATAATAGTGCCAACAATAAAAAAGGTATTTTATTTAACAATATCTTTCTTAGAGATTTTTCACCAAGAAAATAATCACAGAGGATTAATATAAAAGGTACAGTGAAAAAACTTGGTTTTGCCAGAAAAGATAGGATAAATATAAGAAGGGAAATATAATAAAATTTTTTATTCTGATTTATTTTATAGTAAAGATAATATATAAGTGTTCCCATAAAGAAAAATGTTGATATTACATCTTTTCTCTCAGAAATCCATGCTACTGATTCCACATGGAGTGGATGTATACCGAAAAGGATAGAAGCCAACAGTGAGGGGATAATTTTATTAGTGAGTTTATAAAGGAACCAGAAGACAAGAATACAGTTGAGCAGGTGAAAAACAAGATTTGTTGTATGATATATAAAAGGATTTAATTTAAAAAAATGATATTCTACTGCATAAGATAAAAGTACTAGAGGTATATAAACCTGATGGAAAGGAACAGTGAAGATAGATTTAATACTTTCCAGGGAAAGTGTTTGTATTTTTATATTTTTAGTGACAAACATATCGTCATCCCAGTTAGTGAAATCATTCTGAAGGGATGGTATAAAAGAAATAAAGGTAATAATAATAATTAAGAAAAGTGAAATTATTATATTATAATTTTTCATAGATAAGTTTTTTTACTTTGCTATAATTGCAAGTTCCTTAAATTAATGATAATATAACATATAAATTCATTAAGAGGCAACCTTAATTATTTCTCATAAAATGGTGATTTATGAAGACTATGGAAATTTGTCCTGTTTGTAAAACAGAATTTATTCCCCTTTATACTTTTGCTTTTAAGGATTATTCGGTTTTTACATGTCCTTCTTGTAGAGTTAGATTTTCAAAACCTTTTATCGATAACTCTGAGGTTTATAAAAGTGAATATATTCGAAAAAGAGAGGTATATCTTGGTGGAACAAACCTGGATTATAAATCTATTCCCTCTCTGGAACCTTATATGAATTTAGTTAATAAGAAAATACTTGATATCGGATGTGGTATGGGCTGTTTTCTCGAGAAATTAAAAAATGATAATGATGTTCTTGGCCTGGAAGTAAGCCATAATTTTGAATCTTTTCTTATTGAAAAAGGTGTACCTTATAAAATTGGCGATATAGAAAATAATTTATTATCCTTACCTGATTCATATTATGATCTAATTACTTTCTGGGATGTTTTTGAACATTTATATGATCCATTAAAAATACTTACAATGGTAAAAGATAAACTCTCCCCTGATGGTATAATTATTAACTGGACAAATAATTATGATGATTCTATTTCACTATTTGCTGAGATGTCTTATAGATTATCCTTTGGAAATCTCAGGTTTTTGATGGAACAGAGTTTTAATAGAATGAGTGGGCATAATTATAATTTTGTTTTTGAAACTCTGGACTTTATATATAGACAGACAGAATTTAAGATTCTGGATACGATTATAACTGATACACCTGCTGAAAGACTTACTGAAAGTATTACTATGAGATTTTTGTTAAATTTATTTTATGTGTTTAATAAGATATTTAAAAAAGGAAAAATTATCTGTCATATTCTGATTAGATGAGATTATTTTCTATACCTGGAAACAAAAAATTGAAATATGGGATATTCTATAAGTGCCCCTGTTATTCCGTACTTAAAACGAAATCTCGCAACCGGTCTGTATAGCATAAAAAGTAACTTAATTAGCATATTCTTAAATGAATGTTTTTTCAAAAGAAGAACCTGTTTATTATCAATAAAATATGAAGTTACCTGGAGCATTTTAATCATCTTTTCAATCTCGGATGTATACCAGACCTGTGATTTATCCCCTTCCAGTTCTTCATAAATCCATTCCTCTAAAGTAGCTGGTTCTTTATAACCATGTTGAATAGCCAGTATAAATAAGTCAGTTCCAGGAAGGGGACGAAATTTATTGGGTGGAAATATAATACACCTTGGATTATGATCAATTAACTTTATTATGACATTTGTTGTTTCTTTAATATTCTGAAGCGTTTCAGTAGGTGTGCCGATTATCCAGTTATAGCCACTTATTATCTTTTTATTTTCTGAAAGTCTTCTATTCATTTGAAATATGTCTTCTACTTTTATACCCTTGTTAAAAAGGTCAAGTATACGTTGAGAACCTGATTCTATACCTATATGGAGTATATGTGTTCCTGCTTCTGCAAGTTCATGGAGATATTCTTTATCCATTTTGAGAACTTCATTAACTCTTGCTCCGCGAAAACTCATTTTTATTTTTAAAGTTCGATTTCTTACCTCTTTTATAATAGAATGAATATGATCTAAATTAACAAAAGAATCATCATCATAAAAATATATCTCTGTGGCTCCATAGTTCTTTTTTAAATATTCTATATGATCTACAATTTCTTTTGCCGGTAAAGGAACCCACTTATATTTAAAATCCCGGTAAAGGGAAGGTGATACACAGAAGGCACAATTATAAGGACATCCATAAGCACTGTATATAGGAAAGATTCTTTCTGTAGAACCAATCTGTCTATATTTAGAAAAGTCTTCAATAAGATAATAGGGCATATCAGTATAAGGTACATGTTCAAAACCTTTATAGATTTTATTACATATAATCTCTCCATTGTGTTTATAACCAAGGCCGGCTATATCTTTAAATTCTTCCGGATTTATAATACTTTTGCTTAAACTCTCTGCAAGTTTTATACTTGAATTTACACCACTTCCTGAAATTGTAAAATCTACAAAATTTTTTATTAGTATTTGCTCAGGTCTTACCGTAGGATGGGCTCCTCCCCATACTACCGGTATGGGGCCTGTATTTTTAACTAATTTTGATACTTCAATGGCATTGGCTATAGGAGAACCGCTCATAACTGTTATTCCTACAAACAATGTATTATTATCCAGATAGTCAAGTAATTTTTGTCGCCACGAATCTGGATAAAGGCGATTATCCATTATTATTACTTTAAATTTATTTTTTGTCAGACCAGAGGCTACATATAACAAACTTAATGGTATATGGCATGCAAGCTCTCCTGAGATTCCCATTGTAGGTTGTACAAGTATTATTTTATTTTTCATAATTTATCCTGGTATATATCATACCTAAAATAAAAGCAATATAACCGAGTGCAGAAAAAGACATTATTGCTAACCATATTATAGTAAGAAAAAGACATATGTTAAAATGCAGGATTCCTGTAAGGAGTATCATGCCAAGTCCTATAAGGGTTATTATTATATGAGCCAGAAAGCATTTTAATGGCCTGTGAATTAATGTGAGGCTGAATATCAATATAAGGGTTCTTATAGAATCTCTTACATGACGAACCTTTGAAAATCCTATTCTCGGATAATATTTTATTGGAATATATTCTACAAATTTATTTGTCAGATATGCATAAATAGTAATGGATGTGGTAAAAGAAAATTTCAGGCTGAAGAGCTCCCTTCCTTCTAAAATATTTTTTCTGAACATTCTTAATCCGCTGTTAGGATCAGGGCAGAAATTCTCCGTGAAATATAAGATTATCAATTTCAATATAAATCTTAAAATCTTTACCAGAAAATGTTGCTTCATACCGGTCATATCTCTTTTACCTATAACCATATCAAAAATATCCATCATAGGTATCATTTTTATAAGTTCTTCTGAGTCATATGTGTCATCTGCATCTGTAATAGCCAGTAAATCATATTTTGCATTATCTGCACCTGTAAGTATGGATTTACCATAGCCCAGATTTTTTGGATGTTTTATAGTCTTAATATTAAATCTAGACGCTGTCTCCCATGTATTATCTGTAGATCCATCATCAACAACTATTATTTCATATTCTCTCTCAGTTTTATTCATTACGTTAATTAGTTTTTCTAATACTTTACCTATGCCATGTTCTTCATTATAAGCAGGTATGATTATAGATAGGCCTTTTTTTGTTTCATTCATTTATTTTTATACCTTTTTGTTCCAGAACATATTTATTAAAAAATTTAAACTCATTTTCTCTTTTGTTCCCAAACCATTCATTCACAGGTGCATTAAAGCCGGATTTTTTCTTGTAAATTGTCTCGCCGGGAAGAAATTTTTCCAGCATTTTTTTCAATATATATTTCCCATTATTTTTTATTTTATATTTTGACGGAATACTGGCAGCGTATTCCGTCAGATTTTTATCTAAATAAGGCGATCTGGCTTCCAGAGAAAATGCCATAGTAGCCCTGTCTATCTTTACAAGTATATCATCAGTAAGCCAGGTTTTTACATCTACATACAGATGCTGGCTTAAATAATCAATCTCTTTTACTTCCTCATAATACCTTTTAAAGGTAAAGTAAGGATGGGAAGCTTTTATCTCTTCTTTATATTCTTCACCTATGAGATAAATCCTTTCACTTTCACTGTGGAGTTCTCTCCATGCATAATGGGCGTACTTATAATCTTCAGGGAGACCTTTTGAAAATTGCTTTAACTTGAAACCAGGACTTACCTTTTTATTTGTCTCTCTCGATACCTTATTTAATAAAGAAGCTATTCCTTTTTTTATCTGACCTGGTAATACATCAAAACTTTTTTTTATTTTATCTGCTTTATATGTTTCATAACCTGCAAATATTTCATCTGCTCCGTCTCCTGAAAGAACTACTTTTGTGTACTTTGAAGCCAGTCTTGAAACTTCAACCATAGGTATAAGAGAGGTATCGGAAAATGGTTCATCATATTTACTTATACAGATGTTTATTATGTTTCTATCTAAATTTTTATCGAAAATTTTTTCATGATGAATTGTTTTTAGATAATCAGAAACAATCTTCGCATCCCTGGCTTCATTATAACTTTTATAAGAAAAACCTATACTGAAGGTATGAAGGTTATCTTTATTGTATTTTTTCGTAAAGGCTACTACCCCGCTTGAATCAAGGCCTCCACTTAAAAAAGCTCCTACAGGGACATCGCTTATAAGTCTGTATTTAATGGCTTTATCAAATAAATATTCCAGGTTTTCTCTTATTTCTTTTTCTTTCTGTTTTGTTTCAGTAAAAAAATGATCTTTATATTCCCAGTATCTTTTTTTTTCTGTTATTTTACCATTTCTGAACTTTATATAACCTGCCGGTTCAACTTTGTATATTTCTTTGTAAATTGTGAGAGGATGCAGTATATATCCCAGAGCCAGATAATGGTTGAGAGCAGGAATGGATAAAGTAACCTTATTTTTTATTTCTTCATCTTCCAGCAAAGCCGTAAGTTCCGATGAAAAAGTGATTTCATTATTTAACAGGGTATAATAAAGAGGTTTTTTACCAAATCTGTCCCTCGCAAGTAGAAGCTCTTTTTCTTTACTGTTCCATATAGCCAGGGAGAACATGCCGTTAAATTTTTTAAAACATTCCACTCCCCAGTGAATATAGGAATAAAGAACTACTTCTGTATCGGAACGACTTTTAAATCTGTAGCCATATGAAAGTAACTCATCTTTAATTTCCTGGAAATTATAGACTTCTCCATTATAGGTTATAGTGTAATTTTTCGAAAGATCCTGCATGGGCTGGTGAGCCAGTTCAGACAGATCAATTATGGATAGTCTTCTGTGGGCAAAAATTGCCATCTCATCAATGTCCAGAACAGCACCAAAATCAGGACCTCTGTGAGTTAATTTTTGATTGATTTTTTTTACAGTTTCTTTTTTCTGTGAAGTCTCAGGACTTATTTTACCACAGATACCGCACATAATTTCCTCTTTACATCTTTTTGACTTTATTATAATTGAATACTTGAGAATTTGCAATTTGTATAACTTTAAAGGGGGAGGATTTTTTATATTTTGAGGAGAATATTTCTCTTAAATTATGAGTAAAAAGTTAAGACTGGATATTCTGCTGCTGAAACGCTCTATATTTCCCACTCGTGAAAAGGCAAGAAGTGCTATAATGGCCGGTAGGGTTTTCGTAAACGGCCATAGAACAGATAAACCAGGCCATGCTTTCTCTGAAGATGCAGAGATTGAGTTAAAAGGCAATTCCTGTCCCTATGCAAGCAGGGGAGGGTTAAAACTTGAGAAAGCCCTGTCGGTTTTTTCTGTAGATCTGAAAGATAAGATAGCAATCGATATAGGTGCATCTACGGGAGGATTTACCGATTGTATGCTCAAAAAGGGAATAGAGAGGGTATATGCTGTTGATGTAGGTTATGGTCAACTTGCATGGTCATTGCGTCAGGATGAAAGGGTCGTAAATATTGAAAGAAAGAATGCCAGATATCTTACCTCTGATGATATTCCGGAGAAAGTCCATATTATAACAATAGATGTTTCTTTCATATCCCTTACTAAAATACTGCCTGTTGTTAAAGAATTTCTCCTCCCAAAAGGTCATATTATATCCCTCATAAAACCACAGTTTGAAGCGGGGAAAGAGTATGTAGGTAAAGGAGGGGTAGTTAAAAGAAAGGAAGCTCATATAAAAGTCCTTACTGATATAATAAGTTTTTCTTCTGACATTGGCCTTTCTCTGAGAGGTCTTGATTATTCTCCATTACAGGGGCCTGCAGGTAATATGGAATTTTTAATATATCTTGACACTTCAGGCTTTACAGAGAGTAATATTCAGGTTAAAATAGAAAATTGCGTATTGAAAGCTCATGAAAAATACGGGGTGTTATAAAAAGTGTTAAAAGAAATATATATCTCTGATTTTGCTCTTATGGATAATATCCATATCTGTTTTTATCCGGGATTTAATATCTTTACCGGCGAGACAGGAGCCGGTAAATCAAATTTGATAGATGCCATTTCACTTATTATGGGCCAGAGAGCCAGAGAAGATTATATAAGAACAGGGAAAGATGAGTCTGTAATTGAATCTATCTTTGATATTTCTTCTAATTCTACTGTTAAAAAGATACTTTCACTTAATGGAATTGAAGTAAGTGATGAAATTCTTATAAGTCGTACCATAAGCAGGAAAGGAAAAAATTCCTCCAGGGTTAACGGCCGTCCTGTTACTGCTTCGATGCTTTCGGAACTGGCATCTTGCCTTATTGAGATACAGGGGCAGCATGAAAATCAAATTCTTTTTATGACACAGAAACACCTCCATATTCTGGATAATTTTTGTGGGCCTTCCCTTATTTTATTAAGAGAAGAAGTTTCCAGAAAATACAGAGAGCTGAAAGCTCTAGAACAAGAATTAAACCTTCTTAAGAAAGATGATAGAGAAAAACTTCAGAGAATGGATTTTTTAAGGTTTGAGATTCAGGAAATAGAAGAAGCTTCCCTCGTAGATAGTGAAGAGGAACAGCTTTTAGAGGAAAGACTTTTTCTCTCGAATATAGAGAAGATGGAGAGAGTCCTTGCAGAAATTTTTTCTCTTATTGATAGAGATATAGGTTTTGATTTTCTGGCAGATACTATACTGAAGAATTTGAGGGAAGCAGTTTCTATGGATAAAAATTTAAACTCTTTTCTTGAAAGATTTGAAAATATATATTATGAATTTCAGGATCTAAATAATATTCTTCATCAGTACAGTGACTCTCTGGAATTTGACCCGGAAAGACTTGAAGAGGTTATAAATAGACTCAGTATTATAAATAGACTTAAACGTAAATACGGGAATTCGGTTTCTGAAATTCTCTCATATCTTGAAACTGCCAGAAAAGAACTAAACAGTCTTTCTAATTCAGAAAGAATGCTCCAGGATCTTCAGAAAAAGCATGATAAGTTTAAAGAACTTCTTCTGGAGGAAATGAAGAAACTTTCCCGGGAAAGAAAGAAAGGTGCCCAATCTTTCGAAGGTGCTGTTAATAATGAATTATCCCAGATAGGTATGGATCATGCCAGACTGAGCGTGGCTTTCTATAATGAAGAGAAAGAAGAATTGACTGTGACGGAAGAAGGTATTGATGATATTGAGTTTTTGTTCAGTGCCAACCGGGGGGAACCTCTTAAACCTCTTGTGAAAATTGCTTCCGGAGGTGAGATGTCGAGAGTGATGCTTGCTCTTAAGTCGGCACTGGCAAAAGTAAAATCCATTGATTGTCTGATTTTTGATGAAGTTGACTCAGGATTAGGAGGAGAAGCAGCTTCAAAGGTTGGTTCTAAATTACTATCACTTTCGTCTTCCTATCAGGTCATATGTGTGACCCATCTTCCTCAGATTGCATCTCTCGGGAATTCTCATTTTCTTCTGTATAAGACCGAAGTAAAGGGGCGTGTCATTTCCCAGGTGAAAGAACTTGAGGGAGAAGAAAGAATACTGGAGATAAGCCGTATGCTGGAAGGGGAAGACCGTACCAATGCTTCAAGGAAACTGGCAATAGAAATGATTAACACTTCAGTTTCTAAAAGAAAAGGGCGAAGGATGAAGAAGTGAAAAGAAGTGAAGATAAATGAAAAGTGAAAATATGTACAATTACTATTACAGTATCGTCTCACGCCTCACGTCTCATGTCTTAATCCTCTTCTTCCAGTTTTTCTATCATATCTTCCACATCTCCGGCATTGTCTGCATCAGGTTTGAGTTCCAAATATTTTTTTAATTCTGTTATGGCAGCTAATTTATCTTTTCTTTCGTAATAAATCAGGCCAAGATTATAGTGTGCTACCGGTATATTACTATTTATTTTGAGAACTTTTTTAAAATGTTCTTCTGCAAGCTCAAGACTTCCTTCTTTTTTATAAAGAACTCCCAGATTGTTAAGTGAATTTACATCATCCGGTTTTTTTTCTATTACTATATTATAATATTTTATTGCCTGTTCTTTGTTATTCATCCTGTCATAGACCAGAGCAATATTATAATTTATATCGGGATCTCCGAGGTTTATTTTTAGAGCTCTTTCATAATAATTTATGGCTTTCTCATATTCTCCCTTTTCTTTATAGGCTACTCCCAGATTATTACATATATTTGCCTCCTGAGGGGCCAGTTCGAGAGCTCTTTCATAATATTTTATGGCTTCATCTGTATCTCCAGATTTTCTGTAGAGTAATCCCAGATTATAATAGGCCTGCCAGAAGCCAGGACTTTTTTGAATTGTTAAGCCATAATAATTTATACTTTCCTCTTTATTGCCTATGGCAGAATATGCAAGAGCCAGTCCGTAATAAGCCAGAGGATTATCAGGTTCCATTTCGGATGCCTTCTGCCATTCCTCTACAGCCTTCTCATAGTCTTTGTGCTGATAGAAGAGTAATCCCTGCTGGTAATGCCACAGGGCTTCTTCTGTATAGTCTTTTGCTGAAACTATATTTATTAAGCTTATTGTAAAAGTGAAGGCTATAATAATTATTAATAATTTTACTTTCATAGTTTATTTCCTTTCTTTTGAATGATTAAATGTCTCACTGGCTTCAGTCTCCCACGGCTTTATCGGGCCAGAAGAACATTTATCTTCGTTTATAGATGAGCTAGACTCAGGTTCTATATGTATTAAGACATTACAATTATTTAATTTTGCTTTTATATCCTGTTCCAGATGATCACAGAAATTATGAGCTTTTTCTACTGTAGTCTGGCTATTCATAACAAGGTGCATATCTACAAATCTTTCAGCACCTGCTTTTCTTGTTCTAAGTTTGTGAAAATTTACATATTCATTATTATGTTCATTTATAATTGAACGTATTAATTCCTCTTCTTCCTCCGGTAGCTGTGTATCTATAAGACCTTTTATTGATTTAATCGTCATTTCACAGGCAGTTTTTATTATAACAAGTGCTGTTATTATGGCTATTACAGGGTCAAGTATGTATATATGGGTAAGCCATATTATAAAAAGTCCTGTCATAACACCTGCCGATGTATAGACATCTGTCATAAGATGCCATCCATCTGCTTCCAGTGCAAGAGAGTCATATTTTTTTGCTCCCCTTAATAGCTTCCTTGATATATAAAGGTTTACTCCTGCAGAAAAGAGCATAACCAGGAAACCCGGTCCTGCGTCCAGTTTTTGGGGTTCATGTTGTAGTTTTTTTATAGATTCATATATTATTAAAATAGCTGCTACAAATATGAGAAGTGCTTCTACTGTTCCGGAGAGGTTTTCTATCTTTCCATGTCCATAAGGATGATCTTTATCAGCTGGTTTTGATGCGGCTCTCACAGCCCAGAAAGCCATCATAGCAGCTATTAAATCTATACCTGAATGAGCCGCTTCTGATATTACACTTATAGAGTGTGTATATAACCCTGCCAGAACTTTCATTATTACCAGAATAATGTTCGATATAACAGAAAGGGATGCCAGATTTTTAACAGCTCTTCTATCTATTGCTTCTGTCATAAATTTTTAGCACCATTTCCCAACTTTATTGAATATCGTATTATAACATATATCTATTCATGTGTCCAGTTTAAAAGGATTTTTAGCCGATGGTAGTCGTGTTCTGAATAAATTAATTCCCCTCCAGAAGTTACTGCCACGCCTGTAGGAGTTAATACATTAAGTTGCTTTAGGAGAGTTCCCTTTTTATTGAATTTCATAATAATACAATTAATATTATCACATACTATAATATCTTCTTTTTCAATACATATTTGCATTTCTTCAGAATTCTTTTCCAGGTAAGCACTTAAGTTCCATTCCCTTAAAAACTGCCCCATAGACGAGAAGATTTTAATTTTTTTCTGTCCGCAGTCTGTTATGTAAATTTCATTATCTTTGCTGACAGCAATGCCCCAGGGATTTAACAATTCCGATGTTCCCTCGCCATGTCCGCCCCATGAAAGAAGAAATTTTCCTGAAGAATTGAATTTTTTTATCTCACTGTTGCCTGTATCACATATATAGATATTATCTTCTGAATCAATTGCCACATCTCTGGGGCCATAAAAGTCTTTCTCTATGGAGAGTAGAAAATTTCCAGAAGAATCAAATTTCTGTACTCTATGATTCCATGTGTCAGCTATCAGAATCTCACCGGTCTTATTATTTATACCTATACCTGAAGGATCATCAAATTCTTTGTGGTTTTTTCCTTTTTCTCCCCAACCTTTTAGGAAATTACCGGAAGAATCGAATTTTTGTATTCTGTGATTTCTGAAATCTACTATATATATATTGTCTTGATTATCTATGACAAGATCTCTTGGTTCATTGAAATTACCAGGATTTTTCCCCTGTCCCCCTACAAAAGGATCTACAGGAGGCAGACTGAAATAATCTGTTGCAGGAGTTGGTGTGGGAATGGGCGGCGGTTCTACTAAAGGGGTTAAATCTTTAAGGTCTCTTTTTATTTTATAGATCTGTACTTCAGGATTTTTATACAGGAGGTCCCAGTAAATTCCATTCATGCCTTCAAATTTTGCTATACCTTCCGGTGTTGAATAGATTTTTTCCAGAGGTCCTACTATAAGGTAATCCACTTCGTAAAGATAGAGTATTTTATATGCCATCTCCGGCTCAGGAGTACTGTACATATATTGAATATTTTCTATCCTTTTTGAAACGAGTTCGCTTACAAGAGGACGTTGCTGTCTCTGATGCCAGTCCCATCCTATAACACATGGCAGGCCTGTATAGATAGAATACCTGTTCCCCCAGGAATAGAGATCCGGTGTAGTATTGATTTCAGCAATAACAGGAGAACCTTTTATATTATCTTCCATCCATTCTATGGCAAGTTTATCCCATAAAAGACTAAATTCCTGATCTTTTATATTATATATAGATTTATTCATGTAAGCCATACCATCCAGTGTGTTTCCTGCAGTACTGTCAAATCTGTCGCGGATCTTTCCCCGGGTAGAACACAGAGGGTAAAGCATTGTTAAAATAAAGAGAAAAATAAATAGGGATAACCAGAGTTTTCGGTAATATTTTACATATTTCTCTGAATTTTCTATTATTAATTTCAAGCCTTTTACACTGGCCAGCCCAAAGAGTACCCATATTTGAAAATAGAATTTAAATACTGTATTCATCCGGCTTATATCACCTTTTAGAACTATATACTCCACAAGACATGATAGAAACACTCCTATTCCTGCGAATGTTATTGTCATCTGCCATGTCGGTTCAGGTTCTGGTCTGAATATTAAAAGAACTGTAAGAATAAGTATCCATATAGATAATCCTGTGAGAGGATTAATAAATACAGTTATAATTAACCCCAGAAGGAAGAAAAGAAATGTTATTATTAAATATAAATGAAATATAGGAGATGGTTTTACAAGAAGATCATAAAGTTTTATAAATCGATTGAGTTTATGCCATTTTCTTAAGAGAATTTTTATAAATTTTATGAGTTTATTATGGTTTTTTCCATAACAGAAATCTATTAGAAGGGCAGTTATTATTGAAAAGAGAAAAAGCCCATGTATAGTCAGATAGTCTGAGAGAGGTGTTTTTGATCCACGCCAGAGTTCAAAACTGTTATAGCCGGGGATATAAGATATGTGGTATGGCAGATACAAAATATAAGAAGTAATTATTGTTATTATCCATAAGAAGAGTGATTTTTTTATTATATTATAAAGATTTTTTTCTTTTCCCTGGTAGCGGATTAGCAGGGCCACAAAGAATAGAAAGCTATATGTAGGTACATCCCAGGTATTTGTTGGCCATAGAGCACCTGTAAAGAGTGCTATAAAGCATATAAGAAAAGGCGTAATTCTGGTACTTCGAATTATTGCTATAATTAGAACGATTACGACTATCGTAAGAGGTAAACCCATAGCGTGGGCATGAAGATCTCCATAAAGATAAGTAAACCATGGAAATTCAGTTATTGGCACTGCTTCAGATGATTCATATGAAATAACCCTGGTTGCATTCCAGTACCACCATTCATTCCTTATTGGAAGCGTATGTCCTTTGAGAAGAAGAATAAATCCATGGAAAACCTTGAATACAACAGGGATGAGGGATTTCCCTGCCTGATCACTCAGGATTGAAAGTCCCTGTATTATTAGTTTTATTTCACCCAGATTTCCCGTGACACATACAAATAATGGCCCCAGTAAACTTATAGCCATATCTTTTCCTTTAATTGATTTAATGTCTTTATTAATTAGAGCCAGAGTTGCTCCAAAAGCTCCTGTGGCTGTCATGGCAAATAATGTGGGAATGGCCAGATTATAAGCTATTCGGGGTAATATACCTGTTACTTTTATTATTGTTCCTATGAGGACAAAACCAAAATAATAGTAATTAAGATAGCCTTTAGAAAACCAGGGATTATAAGGAGGAAACCATGAGGATTTTATAACACCGTTTAAATAGGCAAAATCCATAGGTTTTTCCCCTCCCATAGCAGGATGCCAGAGGTCAGGATTTGCCCATCTAATCATAAGAAAAGTTATAAAAAAGATCCAGAAGATACCTTCTTCTATAAGTAGAAGATTCTTATTTCTCTTCCAAAAAGTACTGAAATCTCTCCATTTTATGATACATAATAAAAGAGATATTATTACTATAAAAAAAACAACTAAAATTATGCCGGTTCTATTGAAAGATAATATATGAAAACTTGCCAGTAGCCATATAGACCATCCTGCTAGAAGAAGACCTGTAATTTTGGCAATAGAATATCCACGGTCGGGAAGGTTTCTACATACTACAAAAAGATATGGTGCAGATATAAGTCCAAGTATTTCCAGTACTATAACCCATATAAGAACAGGTATTTTATTTACTATACTGGAACGTTTAAAAATTTCCGACCATGTTCCTTCTTTTTTATATTTTTCCCAGAGTGTAGATGAAAAGAATAATGCTGTTGGAGCTTTTGTCGCCATTTTTGGTGTAAAAAGAACAATTTCATCCCAGTTTGTATTACCCAGTATGAGTAATGCCTTTTCATGGTTATAGAAAGGAGTTTTTTTAAAGATTCGTACTTTTGGATGATCATAAACACTGAAAGCTTCTTCGGCATTATCATCAGGAAATTTCAGACCGAATATTTCAGGATAGGAAGTAAATTCTGCTATTTTTTTGAACCCTAAAGAACCATCAAAAAGTGAGTTGTAATATTTTATTGTCATAGGATAACGCATGGGAAGGCGGGGAATAGAATCACATGCTCTGTTACTGCTTAATATTATATAATCAGTTCTGTCAAGCCATATAAGAGACTTCTGAAGTTTTTCAGGGGTATCATTATCGTACCATTTCATTTCCTGTCCTGTATATCTGGTAAAAAATAAATCTTCACCTTTAATTCTGAGAGGAAGAGGATCATCCCAGGGTTCATTTGAAAGTGTAGAACCTGGTGGTATATTTTCACAAATCCATTGAGTTGCCTGTATTCTGGTATGAGGCCTTCTGTAAATACTACTAAAAGCGATTGCCCATAGAAGAGTTCCAATAATCACAGAAAAAATCAATACTGTAACAACACTTCTCTGGAGAAAACTTAAAATACTCTTTTTCTCTGTCGACAGATCAGAAATGAAATTATTCTTTAGCGATTTTAATTTTCTCTTGACTTTTCTATCCCATAGAGAGATTAAAAACCATGCACCAAGGAGAATCAGGACAGGATAAATAGGCAGAAAATATCTGGCTGTTTTAACCCATTGTGTACTCTGGTGCAAAAAAAGAATGATAGTCCATGCCCATGGTATAAGATGGAAATATTCTTTTTTGTACAGTCTGTAGCCGGCTATAAGCCAGCCAATCCATACTGTAAGTCCAAGGGGTATACCCATACCCCAGAAAACCATATTTATCCATGGAAAAATTATAGGAGTACGGTTTGTCCATTGATGGCCAGGTGGAAAATCTATGTCTCCATTCATCATATGACGTACCTGTCCCAGATTCGCAAGCCATCTCCCGGCTGGTGTCAGAATTCCCTGGAAAGCATCAGGCACGGTAATACGGAATACAATAAAACAGATAAAACCTGATAGGGCAAGGAGATTTATAACTTTCAGTATTTTATTCTCTTTTTTGTCTTTTTCAGCTATGAAGACTCTATATAAAACTACTATTATTATTACAAACACCATTGTAAATATTGAAATTTTACAGGCCATAGCCATGCCAAAGAAAATGCCACTCATAAGAATATTAAATAATTTACCCTGTGTTTGAAATAGTGCCAGAAAGTATAGTGTTGCCACAGTAAAAAAGTTGGCAAAGGTATCAACTACGAAAAAATGGGAATGTTGTATTGGCAGTACTGCAGTTGATAAAAAAAAGCAAGCCAGAAGAGCTATTCTATTATCTCTATAAAGGACCCTGGCTGTGAGGAATAAAAACACTATGGATCCTATATCAAATAATCCGCTTAAGGCTCTTCCTACAAGGTATATATTATTATAGTCATTATATTTCAGTGTAAGGCCTGCGGCTTTAACTATGGTTATAGGGAGTGAACCATAAACGAAGAATGAGTGCCCCATATTTCGTGGATTAAGGGGAGATTTGCTTTCATTCATATACTCGCCAATACTTGCAGGCCACAGGAGGGAAGTTTCTACCATAGTTAGAAATCTTTCATCTGGATGAAGATGTTGTTCTTCATCCCAGTCTAATCCCTGAAATCTGAGAAAAGCTCCTACTATTAATATGAATATAAAAATTAAGACAATAAAGATTTTTCTGTACATATGTGTGTTTGATGAAATTTAAAAATAGCCTGAAAGGCTATTTTTAGTTTATAGTTGATTTCGTATAAATCCATAAATAAGTAAACAGTGAACAGGGAACCACTGTTTACTCCTCACTCTAAATAATTATTTTAAACTAAAGAAATTAACTATAATAATTTCCTTGAACCTTTATAACTTCTTTCTTTTTTACTAATTTTTAAAACTGACTACTATGAAATTCATTTGTCCAGTTAAGATCAGAATCATTTAAATCCTGTAAGGTTTTACCGCTTTCCTGTCGTCCTTTATCAAGAATTGTTACCAGATTAAAATATATTTTCCCTACAGGTGTATGTTTTTTTACAGCCTGTGGGATAAATTCTCTAAATATTCTACAATAAACTTCCTCTGTAGCTGTCCAATCATAACCTGCTTCATATATATCTAAAAGATTTTGTGCTATTTCTTCTATTTCATTAAAAGAAAGATTATCTAAATTAAAGGTCATATTCTCTACTTCTTTTATAGAACTGGCTTTATCCATAAACTCTATAGGAATATCAATAAGCCGGGATATATTAGCATATCCTTCTTCTGTTATATTTCCATCAGGCATTAAAAGTCTATAGAAATCATGACATGCTGCATAAAGTATGTATATATTAGGAAATCTGATGAGTCTATTTCTTATTAATGCCAGGTTATTAAAAGATTCCATAGTTTTATCTGCTGCTATTGATGATTCTGGTTCATCTTCATCTATTAATATTACTATACCTTTATAATCCAGATGATTTATTAACTTGCAAATTTCTCCCATATATTCAATAGCATTGTTTCGTTCTACTCTGTTTTCAATTCCTACAGTTTTAATTTCTCTGAGCAAAACCTTGGCCCCGGAAAACCATTTTATTACAAGGTCAAGATTGGGAGTAATCTTTCCATTCCCATATTTCCATTCATCTCTGCAGACTCTTAAAGCTGATTGTATATCATTTTTTAACAGGTGAAATTCCTTTGGAACCCGGCATACAGGATAGCCACATGTAAAGGGTTTCATACCATGACAGCAGTAAGAATAATTCTTTGAATCAGCTTCTTTTGACCATTTATTTAGAATATAGTCTAAAGCAGAGGCTTTCCTATATTTATTTACTCTCAGATTTTTAATAAATTTTTTGTAAATTTTTTCTATTTTATTCAGGGTAGTATCATTTTGTGAAAGATTAATAGAGCTGACAACAAATTCTTTATTAAAGGCTTTTTCTCTTATAACACTTAAAAAATGTGTTTTCCCCTGTCCCTGCTCTCCTTTCACCATTCTGAACATGGCTTCGCCTTTTTCTACCTCTTCTAGTTCTCTATCTACTTTTTCAAGTAAATTTTTTCTTCCTACATATGGAGGTTCGCCTTCAGTAATAAAAACTTCTTCTTTTCTAATAGCGCGGATTATTTTTATTGCTTTTGATTTACTTATTCTGGTTTTTGTCAAATATTAGCCACCTCCGGTTTAATTATTTGTCCGGATAAATATATAATAAGGGAAAAACTATTTTATTTTACCTGAATACTTTCTTTAAGAGAAAATAGAATCCTTCTTAAATATATTATGTTTTTATTTTAATTTTTATAGTTGAGATAAAGCAAGTGAGTTGAGATTTTTTGTTAATGAAATAGATTACACTTAAATTTGATGCTTATATATGTTAAAATATTAAGGTAAACATTAATAATCTAAAGAGGTGAAATAAATGAGATCAGATAAATTTAGCAGGGTATTACTTATTATTATTGCTTTACTATTTTTTTTAAATCTTGTGAAATCCTTTATACCTTTCCCTTATGTTCATGCCAGTGAAGCAGGAAATGATATTGGTCGTTATCAAATGTATACCTGGTCTATAGAGGGTAATTCTCAGAGTTTTAATCCAAATGGCAGTTATGGGTATTATATATTTGATACAAAGACAGGGAAAATACTTGATGAAAGAAGAAATAATTTATAGCTTTTGATTTCTAAGTGCCGCAACAGGCAAGTTGGTATCCATCTCACAGGTCTGTCTCTGTCCGGGCTCTTACGTAAAATCTATGATCCTGTTACAATGAAATCTGTTATTACAGAATATACAGTTTTGTATTTATTTAAGTTATAACTTTCTCCTTTGAGGGCATATCTTTTGCTCCAGAGCCCGGACAGGGACAGGTGCATATGTTTTTTGGATACTTTTTTACCTGCTGCGGTACCAAGATAATTATATTTTATACTTTTTTCAGTAATATCCTGGCAATAATAATTAGTAAAAATCTTTTCTAACTTTTCCTTGACAGCGGTTAGTTTTTATACTAAAATTAGATACTAAAATTTTCTGATTTTCCCTTGTTTCAGGAAGGAGGGATATTATGAGGACTCGTTTTATTAAAATTAAAGATGAAGAGAAAAAATGGTGGATTGTTGATGCAAGTGATAAAACACTCGGACGTTTATGTACCGGTATTGTTCGTATATTAACAGGAAAGCATAAACCTGTTTATTCACCTAATCTAGATGTGGGAGACAGAGTAATAGTAGTTAACGCTGAAAAAGTTAGGGTTACAGGAAATAAAACCGGAGATAAGGTATATTATCATCATTCAGGATATCCGGGAGGACTAAAAGAAATTAGTTATAATAAGTTGCTGGCAAAGTATCCGGAGCGTATTATAGAACACGCCATTATGGGTATGTTGCCCAAGAACAAATTGAGAAAGATTCGAATGAACAAGTTGAAAATATATAAGGGATCTTCTCATCCACATGTAGCTCAAAGCCCGGAAAATTTGGAACTGTGAAGTTAATTAATTTTTTGCAGGGGAGGAAATGCAAGGTGAATAATTTATCTACCTGGAGTTATGGAACTGGAAGAAGAAAATGTTCTGTCGCAAGGGTATGGATTCATCCCGGCGAAGGAAAAGTTACTATAAATGATATGCCTATGGCAGATTACTTAAATAGAAGTGTTCTGGAAAAAGTTTTGCTTCAGCCTATGGAAGCAGTTAAAAGTATGGGGCAATTTGATGTTATAGCTACTGTAAGAGGCGGAGGAAAATCCGGTCAGGCCGGAGCTGTTAGACATGGAATTGCCAGGGCCCTTCTTATTTATGATAATTCCACAAGGGGTATATTGAAAAAAGGCGGATTTCTAACAAGAGATGCCCGTGAAAAAGAGCGTAAGAAATATGGAAGAAAAAGAGCCAGAAAGAGATTCCAGTTCAGTAAGAGGTAATTTTTTAAAAAGCTAGCAGGAGGGTGAGAACCCTCCTGTTTTTAGTTTATTTAGTAAAGGGGATTTTTGAGAAGGAGGCTTATTTATGTCAGGACATTCCAAATGGCATAATATCAGACTTCGTAAGTCTAAAGTTGATGCCCAGAAAGGAAAAATATTTACAAAGGTTACAAGAGAAATAATAATTGCTGCCAGAGAAGGGGGAGGGGATCCTGCTGCAAATTTTCGTCTTCGTGTTGCTGTAGATAAAGCCAGAAGTGTGAATATGCCTTTAGATAATATTAAGAGGGCAATTCAGAAAGGTACAGGTGAGTTAAGAGATGGAAGCAGTTATGAAGAAATAATGTATGAAGGCTATGGCCCCGGTGGTGTAGCTATATTAATAAGTGCTTTTACTGAAAATAGAAATCGCACTGTAGCAGATGTGAGAAATATTCTTTCCAGAAATGGTGGAAGTCTTGGAGAAAGTGGATGTGTTCTCTGGATGTTTGATAAAAAAGGTGTTCTTACCTTTAGTTCAAAGAAGGTAAAGGAAGATGCTATTTTTATGATAGCTACTGATGCCGGTGCAGATGATGTAACCAGTGATACTGAAAATATAGAGGTTATATGTGCTCCACAGGATTTGCAATCACTAAAAGAAAATCTTGAAAAAAATGGTATGGTATCAGAGGAGAGTAAAATCTCTATGATTCCAAAGACAACTATTTCCCTTGATGAAAATGAGGCGCGAAAGGTTTTGAAATTAATGGATCTTCTTGAAGAATACGATGATGTTCAGGAAGTTTATTCAAATTTTGACATATCAGATGAATTGATGGAGAAACTCGGTTAATGGTAATGGGTGTTGACCCGGGCCTTATTACTACCGGTTATGGTATACTGGAAGTGAAGGGTGAGAAAGTTATTTTACTTGAAGGTGGAGTTGTCAAAACAGATTCCGGCAAAGAACTTTCACTTCGATTAGAGCAGATTTTTAATGGTATTTCAAGTGTTCTTGATGAATTTCATCCGGAAGTAGTAGCAGTAGAGAAGCTTTATTCTCATTATAAACACCCAAGAACAGCTATTATGATGGGTCATGCCAGAGGAGTTATCTACCTTGCTGCCTCTCTTCGAAAGATCCCGGTGGTAAGCTATGGTGCTACGGAAATTAAAAAATCCATAACAGGCCGGGGGAGAGCAAGTAAAGAACAGGTTCAGTATATGATGGCCCGAGAGCTTGGCCTTTCTGGCCTTCCAAAACCCTATGATGTAAGTGATGCTCTGGCTATAGCCCTTACACATTTAAATATGAGGAAAAAATATGTTATCTAGAATTACCGGAAAG
>Ga0302240_1000742_pt1 | contig 30428 bp, 29 predicted proteins | sample AAG_UR_His_MG_FD_193538 | JGI IMG/M metagenome (GOLD analysis project Ga0302240, IMG submission 193538) | Enriched activated sludge microbial communities from anaerobic digester in WTTP, New Holstein, Wisconsin, United States - AAG_UR_His | ecosystem: Engineered > Bioreactor > Anaerobic >... | reverse complement strand
TCGAGCCCGGAGATGTGGGGAATGTCGGCGTTGGCATAGCGGACGGCATTGGAGTTGTGGCTCAGGAAGAGGGTGTCGAAGAGGCGTTTACCTTAACGGTTGAACTGGGACCGGTGGGAGGCGCTTCAGCCCAGGGCATCTTTTTCGGCGCGACCGTTAATATGCAGGCGATGCTGGACATGCCGTCACAATTTGACTTTTACGATGGCAGAGGATTGGATGTCAGTTTTTTGAGTTTTGCTGAAATAGACAGGCATGGAAATGTCAATGTCCATAAATTTAATGGCAAAATTATGGGTACCGGCGGATTTGTGGATATCAGTCAGAACAGCAAAAAGGTCATCTTTTGCGGCACTCTGACAGCGGGAGGACTAAAGACCTCTATTGAAGAGGACAAGCTTAAAGTGCTCCAGGAAGGTAAATTCTTAAAAATGGTTTCTGAGGTGCCTGAAATCACGTTCAATGGAAAAGATGCCTATAATCGAGGGCAGGAGGTTTTTTACATTACAGAGCGTGCGGTCTTCAAACTTGAGGCGGATGGGCTGGAACTGATTGAAATTGCCCCTGGAATGGATCTCGAAAAAGATGTGCTTTCCCATATGGCTTTCACCCCGACAATTTCGGAGCATTTAAAACTCATGGATCCGCGGCTCTTTAAGCCTGAGCCCATGAATCTAAAAGCTGAATGGGACTTTTAAGGCATTATTCTGGGATATGAATGCAACATAAAAATTTATAAGTGTGATCAACAGAAATGGAGTGTATGATATGAATAGTAAATTACCTTTGAAGGTTGGCGATACATGTTCTTTTACCAAGACCATAAGCGAGTCGGATGTCTATCTTTTCGCAGGCATTACAGGAGATTTCAGTCAGATGCACATGAATGAGGAGTTCATGAAGACCACCCCGTATAAAACAAGGATTGTCCACGGCGTATTGACCTTCGCACTGGGATCAACCGCTTCAACCTTGATCCAGCTTCAGGTTAACTCACCAATACCGAGCGTTTCCTATGGCTATGATCGCCTCCGCTTTGTAAAGCCTGTTTATTTCGGCGATACTGTAACCGCGGTTTATACGGTGACTGAAGTGGATGAGGACAGCATGAAAACCTTCGCGAAACTGGAGGTACTCAATCAGCACGGACAAGTCTGCACGGTGGCGACACACATCCTCAAGTTTATACCGGCCTAAATCTTCGCCCCCAGAATGTGTGCTGAAAGGCGAGTGGAAACAGCAACAGATAATATTGATTTGGAATTCACGAGGAGGAACCGGAATGAAAATCTGCTTCATTGGCGCAGGCGCCCTTGGCAGCGCACTTGGGGGAACGCTTGCTTTTCATGGGTTGGATGTGACTTTGATCGATCATAATCAGGCTCATGTTGACAAAATCAACTCGAATGGCCTGAACCTCAAGGAAGGGGATGAAATCAGAAAGGTCAAAATCAAAGCGGCAGCTTCAACTCAAGGGTTGCCGGTTATGGATCTGATAATCGTTCTTGTAAAATCTTTTGGGACAAAAAAGGCAATTCAGGATGCTTTGCCAATGATTGGGGCACATACCTTGGTGATGTCTCTTCAGAATGGCCTGGGCAATGAAGAGGCCATCATGGAGGTCGTGGGATCTGAACGGGTTATTGGCGGTAAAACCTATGCTGGCGGTGTTTTTCAGGAACCCGGTGAGGTCATTGCCGGGACCATCAACAAATTGACAGTGATAGGCGAAATGGACGGCAGAGTCACGGAGCGCATTAAAAACCTGGCGGAGATTCTGACGGCACATGGTTTGATGACACAAATCAGTGACAATATTGTGGGCATGATTTGGGACAAGCTGCTGATCAACGCAGCCACTGGCGCAGTCAGTGCCCTCACCCGGCTTCCCTATGGCGGGCTTTACAACGTACGGGAAGTGAAGGACGTCGCATTGGAGGCGGTGGCGGAAGGTATCGCAGTAGCCAAAGCCAAAGGGGTTGAAATTTCGGTGGAAGATCCGGCTGCGATCTGGTATAAGGCCGCCGCTGGTCTGCCCTATAGATTCAAGGCCTCCATGCTTCAAAGCATTGAAGCCGGGAAAGCAACTGAGGTCGACTTTATCAACGGTCAGATTCTGTATCACGGCGAGCGCCTTGGCATTCAGACACCGGTTAATAAAACATTGGTTGCCATGGTTAAAGGCTATGAGTATTGGATGATGAATTTCAGCGGAAAAGTCATCCCGGATCAACCTGTGGATTGGCCCCGCCTTTAAGGAGGTAAATCAGAATGGCATACTCCAAATGTTCCTACGCGGAGCATGTAGCCATTTTCGTTAAGGATCTAGACTGGCATGTACGATTCTTTCGCGAAGCGCTGGGCATGACGCTTAGGGATGAATCCAAATACCCTGAACAAGTCTGGACGATTGGCGGTATTCAACTGATCTCTGCGCCGGATTTTCAAGGCCCGGAAGGCCGATTGGCGCATATAGGTATTATGACAGAAGATTTGGAGGCGGCACTGGCTGAGATTTACAACTGGGAAGTCAAGGAAATGCCTCAAGGAAGAAATTGGGTTGAATTGCCGGATGGTCTTTGCATTGAAGTGATGCAGGCTGCAAGGCAGTCGGTTACAGAAGCATTAAATGTACAGCCAAGATGAGGTCTTTCGCTTATTGAACTACAGAGTCAAAGTTTAAAAAATATAAATACTAACACAAGGATCAGGGAGGATCAAGTTATGAAGAAAGTTCTTATGCTCCACGGCATCAATCACAATATGTTCGGAAAGAGAGATCCCGTTCAATATGGCACAATTACGCTGGATGAAATCAATGAAAAAATGCGAGAACTTGCCAAGGAATTAGGTATTGAGGTCGTCGCTTACCAGACCAATTGTGAAGGCGAAATGTGCCAACGGATTCACGATGCATTTCTGGAAGGCATTGATGCCATTGTCATCAATGCAGGGGCTTGGACCCATTACAGCTACGGCATCCGGGACGCGCTGGCCATTTTTACCGGTCCAATTGTGGAAATCCATATGTCCAATATCCATGCCCGAGAAGCGTTTCGACACCAATCCGTCTTCGCTGAAATCGCTCAAGGTCAGATCAGCGGATTCGGCTTTGAGAGCTATTTGCTCGGTCTAAGGGCCGCGGTGGCTTACATCAAGTAGATAATCGAAGGGAACCTAATTCAGACAAGAAAATAAGGAAAAAGAATCGCAACTTTAATAACCCATTATCGAACGATCAGATAATGGGTTATTAAAATGTTATCGTTTCCAAATATTGACACAAATGAATCGATTTAAGATGGTCAACCATCGGCAGAAATTTTTTATATGGGTTTCGTCTTTCGGTCAGAAAAACCCAACAAACGAAGCAAAGGCAGCAGTTTGAACGCTTGTTCTGCATCATTATATCCCGGATTTTTACTGAATGATCAGGTTTAGTTTGAAGTGCTAGGACAAGACTTAAGTGATGGTGAGACTTGTGGCGATGGTCATCCGACCCACAATTTGCGTTGTGTTTTACCCTTATGTGAAGGATAATAAAGTTAGATGTCTTATAGACAGTTTGTCAGACGAATTGTCACTGTGTATGACGTAGATGACCTTGTGACTTTAGATCGGAAAGGGGGGAGGTCAGGGAGTGGTTTAAGCGGCACTTTCAGTGTCCGCCTGAAGCATTTCCTGACCAAGTTTGAATGAATACAGTACTGTTTGATGGGTTGCCCGTGACGCCGAGTAAAGTGGTGTGTATTGGAAGAAATTATGTGGCCCATATCGAAGAGCTTCAGAATGAAATGCCGGACGCCATGGTGCTGTTCATGAAGCCCAATGCTGCGATCAGCGGCATGCTGAAGGCTTGGCCGGACAAGGAGATCCATTATGAGGGCGAGCTTTCTTTCATCATGGGTGAGGGGAAGATTAGCGGCGTTGGCTTTGGGCTGGACTTGACCGACAGAAAGCTGCAAAGCGCACTGAAAGCCAAGGGACTGCCTTGGGAACGGGCAAAGGCCTTTGATGGCGCGGCGGTGTTCGGTGACTTTGAACCCATTGAGGAAGAGGACATTCCTCAGCTTGCCTTCCAGCTCTGGATCAACGACGAGCTGCGGCAGGAGGGGGATGTGAATCTCATGATTCATAAGCCTCTTGACATATTGGATGAGGTGAAAACAATGACAACACTGGAGGACGGAGACATCCTGATGACGGGGACACCAAAAGGTGTCGGAACCTTTCAGACGGGGGACCGGATCGTTGGGAAGATATTTTTAGGGCTGACAGAGCTGATGGCAACGGAGTGGATTGTAAACGGATGAAAACTTTGAAGACAATGAACGCTGTGAAACCAATGAACTCAACGAAACCGGTGGAAACAATGAAACCAGAGGTAACCATAAGCGAGCCGCTTACCCTGGCGTCTATTTCAGATGGAAGACTCTACGAACTCAAAGACCTTGTCAGAGCGGATGCCGGCGGGTGTGAAGGCTGCAGCGCATGCTGCTGCGGTGTTGGCGAGCTGGTGAAGTTGACACCCTTTGACATCTATGAGATGATGCGCGGACTTGAGGTGTCCTTTGATGACTTGCTTGCGGATCATCTGGAACTGCGCACCGCAGATAAAATAACGCTTCCGTACTTAAAAATGCTTGGTCCTGATGAACGCTGCAGTTTTCTGAGCGATGAAGGACGCTGCTCGATTCATGCATTTCGTCCCAATATCTGCCGATTGTTCCCCCTGGGAAGAGTTTATCTGGAGAATGATTTCAAGTATTTCCTGCAGGTGGACGCCTGTGTGAAGCCTAAACTGAAAATGGTCAAAGTGGCGCAGTGGATTGGCATTGAGAACTATGAGAAAAACAAGACATTTCTTCTGGCTTGGCATACCTGTCTGAAGGCTCTCGCGTTTCGATTCAAGTTCATTCGGGATGCAGAGGAGCTGAAGGCTGCTAACGACTACCTGCTGGAGGTGTTTTACCGAATAACGCTGAAAGAGGGAGAAGATTTTTACGATGCGTTTTTTAAGTCGCTGGCTAAAGCGAAGGACCGGTTGGGGATTATTGTTTAGTGACTTTTCCCGGTGAGACACCTGTGCTTGGTAACTCCGGTGAAGTTATGGAAGTTGTTTGCGCAGGTGTCTATGTATAGCAATACTTACAAAGGACGGCTATCAAAAATTAAGCGATCTGAACTGGGTACTGGAGGGCAGTAAAATGGGATTGAAAACAGGGTTACTAAAAGGTGGAAAACTTGTCGCTCATAAACTTGCTCCGGATGTCATGAATTTGGGCGCCAAAATTGGTTCTGAGATCATAGAAAAACAGAAAAGCCTTGTCAAAATACCTAACTTGAAAGATGTTCATATTAACGAAGCGCTGCGCGTTCTAAAAGATGAACTTAACTTGATTCCAACATCAGCGATCGCAAAACCTAATATTGCGTATGCGAATGAAAGTGAAAACGAGGTCGTGTATTCTGAACCCAAATTTGGCAGTCGTGTTAATCCAAAGACAATGGTTAAGGTTTATTATCTGACGCAAGAAGTCATTGAAAAGAGCAAGCTGCTAGTGGAAAATACAGTTCAAGAATTCAAAATGCCAGACGTCGTTGGACTTGATCTGGATGAAGCACGTGAAGATCTTGAAGGTTTGGGCTTGCGAGTCACTGAAAAATTAGAAAAACCACATTTGAAATTCGGCGGTAAAGTGGAGGGTCAGGTTACCAGGGTAACTTTGCCGAGCAATAAAAAAGTCAGTTCAAAATTAAAAACGGGTGATCGCGTTTGGCTCTATTATGTAAATGAGGAAGTCCTATCAGAGAGCAAGACCATAAGAGAGCAGAAGGAACAAGATAAGCAGGCGCTAGTCGATAAAATTGGACAAGTTTCACAAGGCGTGGCTAAAGGCATCCACACTGGGGCAGTGGAAGTTCCTCGTCATATTGCCAAAAGTATAAAGGCGCCTTTCAAAAAGAAAAAAGTTAGATCGGGTAAGCGTGAAGAAAAGTAATTCTCAACAATTCTGGAAGTCCGGACTTGGGTACCCCTGAAAGTTGATTAAATAACCGCAATGAAAACTAACCCATTATCGAACTAGCTGATAATGGGTTATAAACAAACTGCGGCTTCCAATTTTTAACATGCTTCAGAATGTTTGAAGATGGGTGACCATCGGCAGAGGAAATCTTTGAACTGTCTCATTATTGCCGCTGAAGATGAACGCCTGAATTCGCCGTAATTGCGATATAATAAAATCAGATGAACAAATCAGGAGGTCGCTTGCATGAAGATAATGGACATTGACGCTATACCTGGAGAAAAATGGTTTCCGAAGGAGACGCACTTCATTGAAGACATGCAGGAGTACTGGGGTGACTGGGGTGTTGCTTCAGAAGTGGACACATTGAGAGCTGTTTTGATGAGGCGTCCCGGCAAGGAAATTGAAAAATTTGATGCCAACGAGGTTCGATTTTCGGATGTGCCCGTGGATCCTCAGCTAATGCGAATACAACACGATGCCGTTGCCAATATTTACAGAGACCACGGCGTCACGGTCCATTATGTGGAGGAGCAAAGGGAAGATCGTCCAAATGCCGTCTTCTGCAGAGATTTAATGTTCATGACCCCTGAAGGCGCTATAATTTCCCGGCCGGGCATGTCAGCACGTCGCGGTGAAGAGCGGTATGTCGCCCAAGCCTTGGCAAAATTGGGGGTTCCTATTATTAAGACCATTAATGGAGACGGGATCTTCGAAGGTGCCAATGCCATGTGGGTGGATCGTGAGACGTGTGTGATCTCGACGGGTAGCAGATGCAACCGCAGCGGCTATGACCAAGTGGCTGATGAGCTCCGCAGAATGGGCGTTTCCAACATACTGCATATGCAGCAGCCTTACAGCAACATTCATATTGATGGTTTGATGAACACCGCAAGCCACGATACGGTGCTGGTTCACGCCTCACAGGTGCCTTATGATGTTCTGAATGTGATGAAAAAGAAAGGGTATAAAATACTTGAAGCGCCATCGACTACTGAGGTGCGTTCAACCTTCGCATGCAATTTTGTCGCATTGGAGCCGGGTCTGGTGGTCATCCCTGAGGGAAATCCAAGGACACAGGCGCTGCTGGAAGACAATGGCATCAAAGTTATATCTGTGGATGTGTCGGAAATACTTAAAGGCCGCGGCGCGATTCACTGCATAACGGCCTATTTGAAAAGGGGTTAGTGTCCAGTAAACACTAAAACCAGGCATGCTGCAGGTAAAATGACGTAATGTGATCTATTAAGAAGGGATGGTTCGTATGAGAAAACAAGAAACGAAATTGTCTTCAGAACAACGTGCAGAACTGCTCGATCTATTGAAAATCCGTTTTGAGAAAAATAGTCATCGCCATCCTGGGCTTGAATGGGATCGTGTGCAGGAAAAGCTGGAAAAAAATGCGGACAAACTGTGGTCGCTTTATGAAATGGAAAGAACCGGTGGTGAGCCGGATGTTGTAAGCGGTGATCAACAGACGGATGAAATCATTTTTTATGACTGTTCAGCGGAAAGCCCAAGCGGTCGCAGAAATGTTTGCTATGACCGTGAAGCACTTGAGTCAAGGAAGGCTAATAAACCTGAGAACAGTGCCATGGGTATGGCTGAGGACATGGGTATTGAGATGTTAACAGAGGAACAATACCGGCAGCTGCAGGCATTTGGAATTTTTGATATTAAGACGTCGAGTTGGGTGAGAACGCCTGACAAGATCAGAAAGCTCGGTGGCGCCATCTTTTGTGATCGACGCTATGACACGGTTTTTATGTACCATAATGGTGCTGAGTCGTACTATGGTTCCAGGGGGTTTCGAGGTGCGTTGAGGGTTTGATAAATTTTGGTGTGAATTAATCAAATGATAATAGGTGACCATCGGCAGTGCTCCGTACTTTAGGGATTAGAGCGTGCCGATGGTTTTTTGTTTCCAAAACACTCTGCATCTTGTGTTTATGATTGAATTAAATATAAAAAATATATTTTATTCGATTGTAATCGAACAAAATTTGAAAACGTAATTTTTATCGAGTATAATCTTAAATATGGGGTGATATCATGAAAAATAGAGTGTTGTACCTTTCAAAGCTCATTCAATTCAAAGATAAACCACTCATTAAGGTTATCACCGGGATCAGACGCTGTGGAAAGTCGACATTGCTTTCACTTTTCGAAAAGCATTTAATCGCAGACGGCACTGCCAAAGCGCATGTGATCCGAATCAATCTTGAATCCTTCGAATTTGATGAGATTACCACTTATAAAGCGCTTCACGCATATATCAAAGAACGGATGCATGACAACACCCCTCGGTATTATATTCTTTTAGACGAAGTTCAACTGATCCAAGGTTGGGAAAAGGCAGTCAATGCACTTCTTGTGGATGCCAACGTGGATGTCTATATTACAGGATCCAACGCCCATCTATTGTCTTCAGAGTTGTCGACGCTGCTGTCTGGCAGGTATGTCGAAATTAAAATGCAGCCACTGTCCTTTAAAGAATATTTGGATTTCACCGAAACAGTTCGTGCTGATCAGTATCAGACTATGTTTGATCAATACCTCAAGTTTGGCGGGCTTCCTACGGTCGTAGAACTATTGGACCACATTGAGACCATAGACCCATTTCTTGAGGGTGTTTATAATACAGTTTTGATGAAAGATGTTGTTGAGAGGAACAGTGTCAGGGACCCGGCTCTGCTGGAAAGTATTTTGAAATTTCTAGCAGCCAATGTTGGCAGCATTGTCTCAACAAAGAAAATTAGCGACTATCTTTCAAGCAGTGGCAGAAAAACAACCAGTGACACTATTGACAATTATCTAAAAATGCTTGAGAGTGCCTTCATTATTTATAAAGCCAATCGCTATGATTTGAAGGGCAAAATGTTTCTTAAAACCCTTGAAAAATATTATATGGTCGATATGGGGATCCGCAATAGACTGGCAGGGCTTCGCAATACCGATTATGGCCACGTTCTGGAAAATGTCGTTTATTTGGAACTCATCCGACGTGGCTATGAGGTTTCTATTGGTAAAATAGGCACCTTGGAGGTCGATTTCATCGCCGAGAAAACGAATGAAAGAATTTATTATCAGGTTTCTGCGACTGTTTTGGATGAAACGTCAAAGGTGCGTGAACTGCGCCCGCTACAAGCCATAGCGGATAATTATCCCAAGTATATGCTTACCATGGATCAGACGATTTTCAACGACTACGCTGGAATTAAGGTTCAAAATATCATAGATTTTTTGCTGGAGTAGGGTCAAGTGACCATTGGCATAAGCTTAATAGCGCTGATTCCTAACAATTTTGATTTTATGTATTGAAATGGTAAATTGATCATAGGATATTGAAACAGTATCCGAGCTTCTTCTTTGTTCCCTTTGACCCACTGACCTAACCTCGCACCGCTGCGCCGCCTCACCCCTAGCCGCAATGATATCCCGAAAGCAGGTACGCCCATGCATCTCTTCGACAAAATCCCGGAATCCCTATTCTCGATTCTGGCATCCAGGAACCGCCGTGTTTATGTGGATGCCCTTTTTGTGCTGCACGAGTGCTTCAGGCAGAACCTGTCCATCCGCAGGGAGGACCTGGTTTCCATGCTGATTGGGCGCCTGGAGGACGAACTGCTTGAGGACCTGGATCCCCAGGAAGAGGATGACGTGGCGGAGATTCAGAGTGTGTCCGGCAAGGCTAATTTTCTGATCAGAAAAATGAACGACACCGGCTGGATTGAGATCGAATTCCGCAGCGACACCTTTGAAGAGGTCGTCTCCCTGCCGGATTACGCCGTCCAGCTGATCGTCCTGCTCTATGAGCTCACCCACGAAGAGCAAAGGGAATACAACGGCTATGTGGTCACCACGTACAACAACCTGCGAGGTGCGGACCAGGACCGTAACGAGTATACCTTTGAAATTTTGGAACGGGCTAAAAGGGATACCACCAAGCTCATTGACATGCTCAAATCCCTCTACAACAACATCATCCGCTACCACAACCAGCTCTTTAAAACCAGCGGCATCAACGAGATCCTGAAACTTCACTTTGACGATTTTATGGATCTCGTCCACGACCGAATCTATCATCCCCTCAAGACCCTGGATTCTGTGCCACGCTTCCGCCAGCCCATCTGCGACATCCTGAACAAATGGATGAGCGACGATGGGATGAAAGATCAGCTTGTCCGCCAGGCCCTCCAGCGCAGGCGTTACGAGAATGAGCATGAAGCCGTTGACGGCATTCTCCAGATGATGACGGACATCATCAATACTTATGAGGGACTGGATGAGATTCTCCGCCAGATTGAGCGAAAAAATGCGGTGTATACCCAGGCGGCCTTCGAAAAGGTGAGGTATCTCGTCACCCGGGATCATTCAGTCCGGGGGAAACTGGCCAATGTCATTTCAAGTCTTCGCGGGTGTGATGAGGAGACCCTGGACGAGATTGGAGCTATGGGCATTGAGCTCTATGCCCAGCGCATTCTGGACGATCAGTCCCTTTACAGGAGGACCATTAAAAAGAAAAGCGACTTCAAGGCGCCGCTGAAGATCAGGACCATGGGGGAAGGCTTGAAGACAGAACACTTGAAAGCATTCGTCGGCAATCTCGACCGCGAATACAGCATTGAGAAGATTGAGGCGTTCATTCAGAATCTCCTGGGTGAGAATGCCCAGGTCTCAGCGAAAGATCTCGATATCGCGGATGACGAGATTTTCACCAAGCTGGTGGCTGCGACCATGAAGTCGAATGACCCTGCGGTTGGCTATAAAATTGTATTTGACGGAAAAAAAGAACATCGCTCCCACCGTTACCGGGTGCCGGACATGCGGATTGTCAGGAAGGTGAAAAAGTATGTGGACTGAAGCTTTTGAAAAAATGAATAATACGGAAAAAGAGGAGTTCAGGCGCCTTGTCAACTACCTGATGGCCCGAAGCTTTGTTGTGCGAGACTTCTACGACCACAAGGAAAAGCGCATGCGGATCCACCCTGATTTCAGATTTATTGAGCGGCACCTGGACCTTTTCCGGGATTATCTGGGTTATGGGGGCTGGTCGCTGCATAAGGACAACAGCTACGGCGTGATTGCCCTGGCCAGCCAGTATGACTATAATCGCCTGCGTCTGGCCAAGTTTACAACCCTGGTGCTCTATACGCTGCGCCTGATTTTCGAGGAAAAGCGCGAGGAAATCAGCCTCAACAACGAGGTGGTCCTGCGCCTTCATGACCTTGTCCAGAAGATGACCGCCCTGGGCATCCTGGACCGCAAGCCCTCCTACAAGGATCTGGGCGACGCGCTGAAGGTCCTCGAGCGCCACAATATCCTGCGCCGAAAGTCCGGCAAGGCCGACGACCCGCAGTGTGTCATGATCCTCTATCCCACCATCCTCTTTATTATTCCCAATGAGAAGATTGCCGCGGTGGATGAGCTGATCCGGGAGCGCGCTCCGGAAGAAGAGGACCGCCAAGACCAAGGCCTTGAGGGCAAAGATGCTGCCGATGGTTTCGGGTCCGAATCCAGCTTCTCCGCCGTCATTGAGGAGGAAGCGACTTACGACGCCGAGGAGGTGGATGACGAATGAAGCTGCTGAAAAAAATGCTGCTGATCAACTGGCACTATTTCCACCAGGAAGAGCTGCACTTTGACCGGATCAACTTCCTCACGGGTCAGAATGCCGCGGGAAAGTCGACGCTGATTGACGCCCTTCAAGTGGTCCTTCTTGGCGAGACGAGCAGCTCGGTGTTCAACAAAGCCGCCAACGAGAAGTCGGAGCGGACTATAAAGGGCTATCTGCGGGGCGAAATGGAAGATGACGGCGAAGCGGGGTATCGTTACCTGAGAAACGGCAATTTTTCGTCCTATATTGTCCTGGAGTTCCAGGATGACGTTAAAAACGCCAGCTTCTGCGCGGGTGCTGTCTTTGATGCCATGGAAGACGGCAATCACAATTACCGCTATTTTATCTTTGATGGGAAAATTCCGGATCACAAGTTCATCCAGAATGAGGTCCCCATGAATATTGAGGCGCTCAGGCGCTTCCTTAAGAATAACTTCGACAAGAAGCACCAGTGGCCGGATTCCAACCGGGCTTACAGGGATTTGCTCGCCGCGAAGCTTGGAAGTCTGAAGCACAAGTATTTCAGCCTGCTGAAGAAGGCGGTCCCATTTTCGCCCATCAGCGACATTGAGAAATTCATTACGGAATATGTCTGTGATGTGCGCTCGCGCATTGAGATCCAGGATATCCGGGAAAACCTCAGGCAATACAAAAAGCTGGAGCATGTCGCTTCTGAGATTGAGGCGCGGATCCGGCAGCTTGAAAAAATCGAAGCCAAGTTCAATGAGGTAACTCAACTTGGTGAAAGAATCCATGTTCAGAGCTATATCATAGAACGGGCTGAGCTTGAGATCCTTCAGCGCAAAGTGGAGGCTTCACGACGTGAAAAGGAGTCGGTTGAGAACGCGTTCCAGGCTTTGGTTGAAGGGCTGGGAACCCTTGAGGCTGAAATGGAGCAGCTCAGGGAAGTCCACGATCAGAGCGTGGCCGAAAAAGCCAATTCAGATCTCCAGAAGAAATTCGATGCACTCACGCAAAAGATCAAAGAGTCACAGTCCCGTTATGATGACGGCATGAAAGAAATTGAGCGCGTTCGTAGAAATCTCAGGGCTTATGGGATCAAGTGGACTTCTGCATTTGAGACTTTGAACGAGATTTCAGACCGGGTGGGAAGGACTGGTCCGGAAGGCGTTTATCTGTCCCCGGTTATGAAACATGCCTCAGATCTGAGGGTACCTTCCCGGCAGCTGAGTGAGACGTCCGCGGGGAATGTGGATCATGACGTTTTTGCAGCGAAAAACCTGAAGCCCTTGTTTGAACAGGTGAGCCAGCTTCGCGCAGAAGCCGGGCCGCTCAGTCATGCGCTGGATCAGGAGGTTCACACCAGGCAAATCAAGCTGAGTGAAACCCGAAGCAGACTGGAAGACCTGAAAAAAGGAATCAAGCCTTATGACGTCAAGCTGACGGAGCTGAGGCAGCTTCTTTCAACCGACCTTTCGAGGAAAGCCGGACGTCCGGTCTCGGTCTCAATTTTGGCGGATGAACTGGAAGTAGGCAATGAAACCTGGAAAAAAGCCGTGGAAGCTTACCTTCACACCCAGAAGTTCAACCTCTTGGTCGAACCTGGATTCTTCCAGGATGCCATAGAGCTCTATGATCGTTTCAAAACCGAAAAGTCACTCTATGACATAGGCCTTGTGGATATTGAAAAAATCATGGCCCTAAAAAGTCAGCCTATCAGCGGCAGCCTCGCGGAAGAGGTCGAGTCGGACAATCCCCAAGCGCTGGCTTATGCCCGTTATCTGCTGGGTAGAGTCATGAAATGTGAGCAGGTCCGCGAGCTAAGGCAGTATGACACGGCCATCACGCCGGGGTGCATGCTCTATAAGAGTTATGTCGCCCGCCAGCTCCATCCCAGCCGCTGGCAGAATCCATTTATTGGGCGCAGATCCATTCAGGAGCAGATCGCGCGTTATGAGCTTCAGGTCAGACAGGATACGGACACTCTGGGTGGCCTGAAATCTATCCAACCGGTACTTGCGAGTCTGTCAAACCTGGATCTCATGAGTCAGAATGAATATGAAGACACCGTCGGACGTCTTGAGGGTCTCGGAGCACTGAAAAAGCTTGAGCTTGAGATTTCAGGATTCATCAGTGAGCGGGATGGACTCGACCTGACCTGGCTCAGCAAAATGGAAGATAAAATTAAGACTTTGTCTGAGCGGGTTCATCAAAAAAGTGTGGAACGCGACCAGTTTATAAGCAGAAAAGGACGTCTTGAAGGCGGGCTGGAGCAACTGGTCAAGATTCAGATTCCGGAGCAGACCCACCAGGCTGAAGTTGCCGAAAGGCGGATAAATGAAAGGTTTGAGACGGTCTTTGTTGCAGAAACAGGTCAACCGCGTTTTGAAAATGAATTAAGGGATAAACAGCCTGAAGTCATCCGGGAAAACTTCCTGCGTTCGAGAAAAGGGCATGAAAGTCAGAAAGAGACGGTCATGCGTGAGCTTCAAACACTCAGGATCGATTACAATCGCAGTTACAGAATGTCCCATGACAGTCTGGGCGAGGATAACACCGAATACGCAAAAGCGCTGGAAGAACTGCGGCAGAACCGCCTTCCGGAGTATGTCGAAAAGATCATTGAGGCCCGTGAGAAGACTTATTATGAATTTCGGGATGACTTTCTCGCCAAGCTCAAAGGGAGTTTTGACGAGGTCCAAGCGCAGATTGGAGAATTGAACGACGCCATCCGCACCAGCAGCTTTGGCAATGACAAGTATCGCTTTACCGTCAAGCCAAAGCCGGAGTATAAAGCGTATTACGATATGATCATGGATCCGCTGCTGCTCCAGGCAGGCAACAACATTTTCAGCGCGGCGTTCCGTGAGAAGCATGGGACAGCCATTGAAGAGCTCTTTAAGAATATTATTGAGATTGATGAGAATGCCAGCGCGGATGCTCATGCCGAGCTTGAGCGCAATATCAAGATCTTCACGGATTACCGAACCTACTTGAATTTCGACTTGCTTGTCACGGATGCGAGCGGCGAAAAAAAGCAGCGCCTGTCAAAGACGCTGCTGAAGAAATCCGGCGGGGAAACGCAGACGCCGTTCTATATCTCCGTACTGGCGTCTTTTGCCCAGCTTTACAGAGTCAATCAAACGGGCGCTATGTCGAATACGGCGCGTCTCATCATCTTTGATGAAGCCTTCAGCAAGATGGACGGTCAGAGGATCCGCGAAAGTCTGGCTCTCCTGAAACGCTTCAAGCTGCAGGCGATTATCTCTGCGCCGCCAGACAAGATCCCGGATATCACGCCTTTTGTCGAGAACAGTTTGTGTGTCATGCGTTCGGATGACCATGCCTTTGTCAAGGCCTTCACCCGGGAAGAGGTGATGGAGTCATGATGGCCTATGGACTCAGAATTCTAAATCTCCTGGTGGATAAATATGAGAAAAGCGAGGCCTACCGCCAGCAGCAAAAGCAGGACCGGCGGATCATGCTAAAACTTCCCAAAGAGTTTAGCGCCTATAACATGGAGGATCTTGACGCCAAGATCCTCTTTCACGCGGACATAACTCAGCTGAAGGAGGAGGGGCTGCTGGACTTTGCCTGGGTGAAACACGAAGACGGCAATATCATGAAAGAAGTTTGGCTAAATCTTGACCAACTGGAGTCCGTTTACGCGAGACTGGGAAGGACGCCAAAACTTGAAACTGTGGACTCCGTGGCGGCGTTGATCGAGCACGCACATTTCCACTATTATACTTGGCTGAATGTGTTTGTTGAGGGTGTCAGGCAGAGGATCGAATCCAGGAAAACCTATACACCGCTGCTGCCCAAAGATCCTGTGCAGGCCAGTCAGATTATCGAGCTTCTGGCACGTCTGGACAGTTTTAATGGCGAACCGGTCAATGAGCGGGTGCTCAGCAGCCAGCTTTTCAAGGATTCGAAGTATTTCCAAAATACGCTTAAGACCCGCGTGCTCAGGATTGTGCGGGATTACTGCGACTTACTGGATGCCGGGACAGAAGAAACCGAAGGGGAGGATCTGCCTGAGTCCAGTGAAGAGCTGCTGCTTCAGATGATTGGGATCTTCAGGAATCCTGAGGTCATAGAATTCTGCGGTCCATTAAAGGGTTGGATTAGCGGTACAGCGGCGGACTTCACCCCTTTTGTCCATGGTGCGCTGGTCAACGCAGAAACGGTCAAAGACCTGAGGTTTGACAGCGCCTGCGTCACCCGTCCTGTTTCAAGGGTGCTGCTCATTGAGAATAAGGCCAATTATGAGCATTACATCAGAAGAAAGCAGAATGAGGATGAGGTCGTCATTTATCACGGCGGCTTCTACAGTCCGGTGAAAGGCATGCTGATCCGTAAAGTCTATGAGGCGCTGAAGTCAAATGACTGTGAAATCCTGGTGGAACACTGGTCGGACATAGATCTTGGGGGTTTCAGGATTTTTAATCGGCTTAAGAAAAATATCATACCTGAGGTCAAGCCGTTTCGCATGGATTTGTCCGCTCTCGAAGCCATGAGACCTTTCTGGCGTCCCATCAGCAAGGCCTATGCTATGAAATTGGAACAGCTGCTTGACGATGAGTCATTTGTCGAATTCCACGAAGTCATTCGTATGATGTTGAGTGAGAAATGCAAAGTGGAGCAGGAGAGTTTTTTGGTGCGGCAGGGAGAGGCGTTTTGACAAAAATGTCTGCAAGTGGGAAGTTTATTGAACACGAACGACCATCGGCTGCCGATGGTCGTTTTTCCGAAGTTTATAACTATATCTCTCAAATTCCGCCCAATTAAAATTTCCGTATAAGATTTTATCTGTTTCCGATATTTACAAAAATGATTTTAAATCGACCTCGAATAATAGTAATATCAAGGTTTTACGAAGAGCGATTCTGATGGATATCCGATTTGATCAGATAAAGTCAAACAGTAATGGCAAAGCAGGATTAATCACCGGTCGTTTTGAGCAAACAGGCGTTAATGATGTGTTTAATCAGTTGCTGACTCAACCAGCAGGATGGCCACCAGAAATACCTTACGGAACACTTGTAAAAATGATCCTGGTCAATATTGCAGATGATCATCATCCACTATCCGGGATGCATGATTACTTTGAAGATGTGAATCTCGAAGCCAATTTAGGCATTCGTGTGAATCTCGCTAAAATCAATGATGGCCACTTCGGTGGCTTCCTTGATCTGAGATATTTGCAGCATGCCCTTTTACCCTCTTCTGAGTTGCAGGGATGAAGACAAAGCCTTTATAAGAACGGGAACCACTAGAAGCTGCAGCGTCATGCCTGGAAGGCCTGTCAGCACAGCACTTTTCATATACATGACCGGATTCATTTGAACGGCGAACAAAGTCGTCGTCGCAACCGCGGCGATACCAAGGACAACGCGACCGACCAGCATGGAAATGACAAGTGCGGCATAAACATTCACGCGGTGTTTGTTGATCAGCCATGACATGGTCCATCCATAAGCGGCAAGTTCAAAGGCCATAAGAAAGGCGATTGGAAAAAGTGGCGGCATCCCCGTAGCAATAGAGCTCGTCAGCGGAGTAAGCGCACCTGCGATCAAAGCAATCCAAGGGTTGACAAAAGCTGCACCGACGAGAATTGGCAAATGCATTGGAAGAAATATGGTTCCGCTGACAGAGGTGAGATGAAAGACCGTTGGTACCAGAAGTCCCAACGCAATGATTAGCGCGCCACGGATCAAAGATTTTGTATGGTTCACTTTTAAATCCTCCAATTACTGTTATCTGCCGTTATCTGGTTAAATCTGTTTAAGAGTCTTATCATCTGTACTTTATTCCGCTTCTGATGCCTCGTCTTTCCCGAACCAGAGCGCCAGCTCTTCCCTTGTTGCGACTCATGGGATATTCTACGCCGTTGTTACACCAAGAGTAACCATTGGAAAGGTGATCCACCGGGGGTACAAAAAACCCTGGAGAGATAATGTCAGGGGCTGATGAGACATGTGGGATTCCCTGAAGACCTATTTATTCGAGGAGCAGTGTGATCTAAAACCCCAAATTTAATCCTTAAAAAGCAAACCTATTTCACCGGAACATGAGATATCATTTCACCGCAAGAATCTTTTCGTTGCCATTTGTACATGAGTTTGCAGCGATTATAGGATGGTTTCAAACAAAGTCGAGTCTTGAGGCCTTAAATCAGATGTTTTTGTAGTAGTCATCCACTGCATCAAAAAACGCCTGGATGTTATCCCAACTTGTAAGTGGTGGGATATCGCAACCGGATGAAATTATGAAATTTGGATATTTTGCGCAGTCCTTAAGCAGACTAAGCGTTTCGGTTGTTATAGATTCAACGGTTCCGTTTTTAAATTGTTGTGAAGGTGAGATGTTGCCCATTGCAACAATATTTTCAGGAATATATTTCATCATGTCACGCATATCAATGGCATCTCCAAAGTGAAATGCGGTGGCATTGGTTCCCAAGATTGAATTTATGCTCGGAATGGTTGCGTTTCCACAGTTGTGGTATACTATCGCAAAATTCTCATCCTGGACAGCGTTTACGATTTTCTTCACATAGGAAGATGAAAATTCCTCAACTAATCCCGGTGATAACAGACCGGCTAGTGGTTCTGCCATAACTATACCGTTGGCGCCTGCAGCTTTGTAAGCTTTACTATATTCAATCAAAAAGTCTGTAACTTTTTCAAGGACAATATGGACCATGTCGGGGTCTTCATAACAATAGATCATAGCTTCTGAGACATCCATTAATCGGCCAGCCAGTGAAAATGGCCCTATCACGCCGCCAAATACAGGTTTGTCATTAATTGACTGCGCCGCCAGTCGGATCGCTTCAATGTAAACGCCTGTTCTGCCACTGCCGACATCGGGAATTTTTAACGCTTCTGCCTCTTCAAAAGTTGAAATTATTTTCCCAATAACGGTAGGTACTTCGTCATCGCAAAATTTAATTTTCGATCCGAAGGACTCGGCTTCAACAGATAAATCCATCATACTTAAAGCAGCAGCTGAGTTCACTTTCTCTGAAATCAGTTTCATACCCACTGCCTGCTTTTTACTGTCAGATATAAGATCAACAACACTTATATCAAGTAGTTGGATAGCAGGAAAAGACAAGACCGGTATGGCCTTCTTTGTGGGAGAAGCAATCATTTCTGAGAACCAATTTGTCATGTTCATAATGAGCCACCTCGTAGGTTTAATTTAGTTCTAATTATATTGATTGTTAATTTTTTATTGTAGAAGATTCGTTTGATTTTTTGTATTATTTTTAACAAATTAAATTAAAAACCGTCTGTTCCTAATTGTTCGGTCGGCATATTGGGCTGAAACTGTGGACATTTTGAAAGTATTTGTCCGAACCGTGACATAATTATATAATTCGGAGATAATATTGAGTAATGAAATTGTTAAAGGGTAGAAATGAGCCAGATTATTTAAAATCATTCTGAATTTTCTGATATTTATTAAATTTTATAAATGAGATATGATGGTGTCAGGGTTTGAAAAGATGATGACACATTTATTTTTATAAATAGAGAATACGTATACTTATTATGGGGGCGCTGGCATGGTTAACAAAAAAATTGAGGAACGCAGAATTACTGCAAAAGATGTGGCGCGTCTAGCGGGTGTTTCTCAGCCTACGGTTTCACGAGTGTTTTCATCTGATAAGAAGGTAGCGCCGGAAACCTGTGAGAAAGTTCTGGCAGCTGTTCTCGAACTCGGCTATAAGCCAAATGCAATCGCTCGCAGCCTTACCTCTCAAAGAACGGACATAATTGGGATCGTCACTCAGTTGAGCAAAGGCTTTTTTCTTCCAACACTGGACATGATCTCAAGAAAATTGCAAAAAGCAGGCAAACAGGTTCTCTTATTTAACGTTGAGCCTGACCAGGTCCTGGATGATGTCATTTTTAGAGTCCTTCAGTATCAGGTAGATGGCCTGATCATCACAGCAGCGACCCTATCTTCTAAAATGGCAGATGTTTGCGCCCGGCAAGGAACCAAAGTTCTCTTATTCAATCGTTACATTCTGGGGACCCAAGTGAATGCCGTCAGCTCTGATAACGTAGAAGGTGGACGCATGGTAGCCAATTGCTTGTTGGATACCGGGCACAAGCGGCTGGCTTTTCTTGGCGGCGGAGAAATGGTGACAACCACGGTGGATCGCTTGAAAGGCTTTGGCGATCGGATTAGAGAACGGGGTATTGAGGATTTTATTATTGATTATGCCGGAGAATACTTCTATGATGCCGGAAGAAGTGTTGGAAAACGGCTACTTGAAAGGCCCGACAGGCCGGATGCGATTTTCTGTGCAGGGGATGTTTTAGCGCTTGGCGTCATGGATGCAGCCCGCCATGATTTAGGGCTGAGGGTGCCTGAGGATGTTTCTGTGGTAGGGTATGATGACGTCGCAGTAGCATCTTGGCCGCCTTATGATCTCACCACTGTCAGACAGCCGTTTGATGAAATGGTGGATACCGGCATTGAAATGCTTCTGAGAAGTATTGAAAATCGAGATTCAGAGCCGGAATTGAAACTTTTTCAAGGAAAACTTATAAAACGTTCAACTGTGAAGAACCTTTGATTTAAATTCAATAGATCCAGTTAATTTGACTACCTGCTTAGCGGGTAGTTTTATTTTTTGGAGTGATTCTTAATCAATAGGGAAATACTACATTCGAAAAGTGGATAGATATCATAGGAAAATACGCCGTCAATTCTATTATGAACTTAAAAACAACTTGACACCTTTTGCTTTAAGTAGTAATAATAGAGTAAAGCATGAATGCGTATTCACGAATTAATCAAAATCAAAAATTTTTACATGAAGTTCAGATTTAATCCAGTTTTGCTGAGTAATTGAACAAAAATCGATTCTTTTCATCTTTACTTAGGGGAGTGCCCCTCCAGAACCAAAATTGACAGAATATTCAAACTAGCAAGAGGTTGTTGTGTTGTCAATCTAAAAAATTATGGCGAGGAGAAATGACATGTTGAAGAGAAAATACTTGTGGTGGGACCAATTATCAAAAGATGAAATTTTGGAAGATGTCAAAGAGTGTGATATTGCGATTTTGCCTATTGGAGCCATTGAGCAGCACGGACCTCATTGCCCATGCGGCAGTGATGCCTATAACGCTAAGGGATTAGCAGAACGCATTGCTGAAAAGACAGGCGCAATGCTGCTGCCGCTTATGCAATATGGCGCACACCCATATCATCACTGGTACATGCCGGGAAACCTCCCGCTTTCTTATGAAACTCATATAGGGTTGCTCTGTGATATTATTCGAGCCGCGTCATTTACGGGCTACAAGAAATTCTTTATTTTATCTGCACACGGGCAACTTTCAACAACAATGGTTGCTGTACATAAATTAGGTTTGGAAGGATTCTTCACATTATCTTGTCACTGGTATGATCTTCTGAGAGACAATCAAACAGTGCTTTCAACGCCAATGGTTCATGCGGATGAAGCAGAGACATCTTTGGCATTATATATGTATCCTGAATACGTAGATATGAGCAAGGCTGTGGATGATGGCGGAGAACCGCTGGTCAGCAGAGAATTCGTAAGTCTGCCGGGCATGTCACCAAAACCTGGCCAGATGTTCTACTTCGAAGGTACAATGGCCAGACCTGAATACAAGGAATTGGAAACCGGCGTAATAGGCTGGGCAACAAGAGCGACAACTGAAAAAGGGGAACAAATTGTTACTCAGGCAGTCGACTACATAAGTAAGATCATTGAGGACGTAAAATTCAGATATCCTGTCGGGGTAGTACCTCCGGTAAAATAGTCCGACTTCTATGCGACTTTTAAAGCAACAAAGGTTAGGCAGCTTAAAAAATCACGGTTAAATGTTGACAATTTTGAGGAGGCCAGTCAAAATGGCATATGAGTATTTGAAAGAAGCAAAGCCAGCTAAAGCAGAGGATCTCAGTGAACTTAGAGTAACCGTTGCGGATTTGATTCAACAGGTAAAAGTCGGCGGAGATCAAGCCGTTTACGAATTGGCAAAGAAATTTGATAAGATTGATCGAAGAGCTCTCAAAGTGACGGAAGAAGAGTTTTACAACGCCAGAAAAGAAGTTCCGTTGACTCTGAAAGAAGATATTAATTTTGGGATCAACCAAATCAGAAATTTCGCGAAAGCGCAGCGGGAGTCGCTGTCAGAGTTTGAAGCAGAAATTTACCCGGGCATTCACCTCGGACATAGATTAATCCCTGTTGAAAACGTTGGTACATACGTGCCGGGTGGACGTTATCCAATTTTGTCCGCAGCTCAGATGCTGATCGTGCCGGCTAAAGTTGCCGGTTCCAAACGCGTTATAGCGTGTACACCTCCAAGAAGCGACGGAAAAGTGCATCCTGCGGTCCTGTATGCTGCTCAGGAATCAGGCGTAGATGATGTTTATTGCATTGGCGGCGTCCAGGCAATTGCAGCCATGGCTTACGGCACAGAAACGATTAAGCCGGTTGACATCATTGCGGGGCCAGGAAACAAGTGGGTCACCGAAGCGAAGAGACAGGTAAATGGGATCGTTGGACTCGACTTACAGGCTGGACCAAGTGAAATCCTAATTATTGCAGATGAAACTGGTGAAGCAGATATCATTGCTGCAGACCTTCTCGGGCAGCTCGAACATGATCCAAATGCCAGATGTTTGCTTGCTACGACGTCACGACAATTAGCTGTTGAAACAATCGCAGAAGTTGAAAAACAATTGAGTGTATTGTCAACTGCAGATGTAGCCAGAGTAGCTTGGGAAAACCAAGGTGAAGTTGTAGTAGTCTCTGATCTGAATGAAGCAGCGCATGTCGCAAACGACTGGGCACCAGAACACCTTGAAATTCACACAAAATATCCTAAAGTGTTGTTGCCGAAACTCACAAACTACGGTGCTGCATTTCTTGGCGTAGAGACAGCTGAAGTGTTTGCAGACAAAGTTGCCGGAACAAACCATACATTGCCAACTGCGAGAGCAGCACGCTATACTGGCGGCGTTTGGGTGGGCACATTCCTCAAATGGCTGACACATCAGTGGGTCTCTCAGGATGGAATGAAGTTGCTTGCTGAAATTACGGTGAACCAGTCTACCATCGAAGGCATGGCCGCTCACGCAGAATCAGCCGCCATTCGTCTGAGAAAGATGAAGTAACAGCAGTCGAGAGTATACAGACTTAGCTATAATTCATCAAACGTACAAGGAGGCTGTGCCGCATGGATGTATGCACAAGTATGGTATTGGAAAGAAAAGAGATCGAAAGCGTACTTGAAAAATCTGAGATCAGCACAACAGAAGAGGCCGTGGCATTTGCTGACGCACTGACAAAAATCATTTGGAACCACAATCAACTCGGGCTGATCTATGACTATTATGATGAAAATGCAGTTTATAAAGGTGCGTATGGCAAGAAGATCACGGGTCCTGACAGTGTTGTTCTTGAATTTTTAGCCATGCAGGCAGCATTTCCAAATTTGAGAGTCCATATTACTGAAAGTTTTGGCAGAGCACTTGAGGATGGTGGTTACGCTGTCTACCAGCGCTCCTATGCTGAAGGAACGAACTCCGGAACCAGCCAATATGGACCACCAACTGGGAATAAGCTGAACGAGAGCAATTCTATGGGCCAAACGGTCTACCAAATTCATAAAGTCAATAATAGGTGGAAGGTAACGGAAGAGGTATCGCTTCGCAGCGAGGAAGTCATTGAGAAGTTGCTGAAAAACGAAGCTTAACTACTTTAGACGTCACAACCTATCATCAAGGGTTTCAGTGAAGACTTTTATCGAATGGGGGGCCGGGATATGTTGCCTAAGAGAAATACAGAAGAATTTCAAAGATTGCTGGACATAGTCAAACGAGCGGATCTGCAAACGCCCGCTGATGTGGAAGAATTTTTTGTCGCATACACAAAATGCATTTGGGATTACAAATTAGTCGGTTTGATTTATGACCATTACACAGATGAAACAGTCATTCATGGCGAAAATGGTGTGAACATTGCCGGGATTGATGCTGTCGTTCATCATACTCTGGAACGCCTCTACACCTTGCCGGATATGAGGATCAATTTTTCCGGGATTCACGCCTCAAAGGTCAGTGATGATGAATTTAAGTTCATTCAAATGACGTATCCTGAGGGCACGTTCACTGGGCCGTGTCAATATGGACCAGCAAACGGGAAAAAACTCAGCCAGGATAATATCATGAATATGTGCGAATGCACTGTAAAGAAAATTGATGGCGTATGGAAAATAACCGAAGAATGGGGACTGCTTGGATACAAGAAGTTTCTGTCTCAGGGCAGTACCAATTAATTTAACCAATCATCAGAACTGCGGAAAACAACCAAAATGCAATTGAATAGTCAATCCCTTCAGACAGCTTAGGCGTTCATTCATAGAAAATGTCACCCATTTGTTTCAACTGGCAAATAGAACATTATGAACGCCAAGCTGTCCTATTTTTTTACATAAAAATCAGGTGAAGCGGTTCAGTGATTCATCTCTATGGATCTAAGGAGAAAAATATGACACAACCTAGCCAGGAAATCAGTGTTGCAATTGTCAACTTCAGTGTAAAATCCGGTGATAAAGCAGCAAATCTCAAGAGAATTGGAGAATTTGTTGAGGAAGCGGCACATCAAGGCGCGAACCTGATCTTATTCCCCGAAATGAGCTTAACAGGCTATGATTACTACATTGACGACTCTGTTAAGAATGAGGACAAACTTGAGTTGGCAGAGACTATTCCGGGAGAAGCTACTGATTATATTTCCGAACTGACTAAACAGCATAATATCTATGCAGTGTTTGGCATGCCGGAACGGGAGAACGTTGGCAGCCGCATCTTCAACTCAGCTGCTGTGGCGGGACCGGAAGGATTTATTGGTGTCTACCGGAAAATTCATCCTTACGACAAGGAAAATATATGGTGTGTAAAAGGTGACAAACCTTTTATTTTTCATACGGCATGGGGACCAATTGGTATTGGAATATGTTACGACACTTATCATTTTCCTGAACTAATGCGGTATTATGCCTGGAAAGGCTGTCGCCTATATTTGAATCTCACTGCTGTGATCAGGGAATCCGTTGTAAAAGACGCGTTTCATGAGGGCTATTTGACTTACTTAAAAAGTGGTGTCCTAATGAACCATATTTTTATAGCAAGTTCCAATCTGGTTGGCCTGGATCTTAAGAATACTTTTGGCGGTGGCAGCATACTTCTTGGACCTCAAGTTGTCAGTCACGATACAATTGCGTATAGCAGTTGTTATGGTGGGGATATAGATTGTGATTATGAGAGAATGTACGTTTCAAAAATTGATTTAACCTTGGCAAAGCGATCTATTTTTGAAAATAATCCATATACGGGAAGACCTGATTTTAGACCTGATTTATATTCAAATTTCAACGATTAAACCATTTATACCGGTTTGAATTATCTGAAAATTGTAATAATTATATTGATTAAACCAAACAAAAGCATTATAATGATGATTGAGAATACGTATTCAAAAAAGTTGTTACTTTATTCTAAATCAAAGATTTTTATTAAAGATTGAAAACGCATTGCTAACAACACATAATTTGTTATCGAAATACCGAAATTATATTACATATTGGTACGATCCCCGAGAAGTATGCCATCAAATATTATGATTTAACGTTAAGTATTGATCTTTAGCTTAAGGATTTGGTATTAAACGAACCAAACTACTTGGCTCGAAGGGACCATTTGTTTTAATTGGGCAATATTGTTTTTTTTGACTCAAATAAGAATACGCATGCATAGCATTCTCTCCACATCTTTTTTTCGAAAGATTGATTTGAGCTTAGGAGGTATCAAGAATAATGGCAAATGTGGTTTTGGAAAATATAAGCAAGAAATATGGCGATACCCTGGTTGTTGATAACCAATCCTTAGAGATTAAGGATAAAGAGTTTCTAATATTGGTAGGTCCGTCGGGATGTGGTAAATCTACAACACTTCGGATGATAGCCGGACTTGAGGAAATTTCTGAAGGCAATATTTACATAGACGGCCGGATCGTCAATGATGTTCAGCCAAAGGATCGCGATATAGCAATGGTGTTCCAAAACTACGCCTTGTATCCACATATGAAGATTTATGATAATTTGGCGTTTGCTTTGAAATTGCGTAAATATTCTAAGGCTGAAATTGATGAAAGAGTTAAAGTCGCTGCTAAAATGCTCTCCATAGAAGAGTATTTGAATCGAAAACCTGCTCAACTGTCAGGTGGACAAAGACAGAGAGTTGCGCTTGGCAGGGCGATCGTCAGAGAACCCAAGGTATTTCTCATGGATGAACCACTTTCCAATCTCGATGCGAAGTTAAGAGTACAGATGAGAACAGAGATTAAGATGCTTCATGAACGTTTGAAAGCCACAATGATTTATGTTACCCATGATCAGACAGAGGCTATGACTATGGGGGACCGCCTCGCGGTTATGAAGGATGGTATTTTCCAGCAGGTTGATACACCGTTGGAATTGTACAATCGGCCGGTTAATAAGTTCGTCGCAGGATTTATAGGTTCACCTCATATGAACTTTGTTGAAAGTCTTTTGGTCTTTGACCAGGGCGAGTGGAGTCTCAATATTGACGAGTTTAAACTTGTGCTTGATCAAGATAAAGTGACCGAAAAGATGAAGTCTTTTTCAAATAAGAGAGTCATTATGGGAATCAGACCTGAAGACATTCATGAATCCAGAAGGGTGCAGAATCAATCTTTAGGCAACCGGGTAATGGCTCGGGTTGAAGTCACAGAACCTATGGGGTCAGAAACCTTTGTGAGTCTGCGGGTTAATGATAAGAAGGTTCTTGCGAAATTAACCAGCGAATTCAACGCTGCTCACGGTGAACCGTGTGAACTTTCCTTCGATATGTCAAAATGTCATATTTTTGATTTGGAAACAGAAGAGAACATTAGCCTGAGATAGTCAGCTTTTAAAATTGTCTTCTCAAATTTTCAACCTCAGAGAATTGGATTGAACCAGGATCTCATGTCCAATTCTTTGGCAGTTCATAGGCACAATGGTTTATTGGTAATTGAGTCAGAAAAGTAACTGAATCTTATTCAGGTTAGAAGAGAGGTGGAGAAATAACTATTATTTTGGGAGTAAGAGAATGATCATAGGAGGGGAAAAGTAATGTCGAAAAAGTTGTTAGTCATCTTTATCATTCTAAGTTTAGTTCTAACTGGTTGTAGTTCGCAAGTCGCTCCTGAAGTCGCTGCAGAGAAAGAATTGGAATATATTGATTATAATCTGCTGGCAGGGAAACCTTTTGAAGGCGAAACTATCAAAATCTTGAGTACTGCCGGTACTGTTCCTCAATTTTTAGCGATTAAGAATATGACGGCTGAATTCACAGAATTAACAGGAATTAACGTAGTATGGGATTATGTGGCATGGGATGCTTTCCAACAAACTTTTATGACTGAAGCCACTGCAGGTGCAGGTACATATGATCAGCTCGTCTGGATTGATGCATGGGGTGCAGGCGCGCAAAACTATCTCTTGCCTTTAGATGAATATATTGCTCGTGACAATATTGATATGAGCGATTATCCGGAAGGTTTCCTTCAAACTGTAAAGATTGGAACAGATAATATTTACGGTATGCCTCACCGCGGCAACGGACTTATTCTGTTCTATAATAAAGCGATCTTTGATGAGCTTGGATTACAGCCGCCTGCAACTTGGGATGATTTCGTCACGGTTTCTAAAGCTGTAGAAGAAGCAAAAGGATTTAAAGGCACAGCGCTTCCTTATACCATTAGTAATGGCCAGAATCTCATGGTTTGGTATGGAATGTTGTGGGGCAAAGGCGGAGATATCTTCAATGAAAATTGGGAGCCTGTCTTTAACAGCCCTGAAGGCGTAGAAGCAACTCAAGACTATATCGATTTCTTACTCAAGGATAAAATCATACCTGAAGGTGCAGTCACCTGGACCGAGGGAGAAACAGTCACCGAATTGCTTCAAGGAAGAAGTGCAATGAACGTCACTTGGTCTTGGCGTTATGAGAGCATGACTGATCCTACACAAGCTGTTGAAGGTGTACTTGGCAACATTGCAATGGCTCCGGCACCTGTATATCCAGGTCAAAAGGAATCCGTCAACTACGCTACAAACTTTGCAGTCAGTATCTCAAAAGATTCCAAACATAAAGACGCTGCTTGGGAATATATGAAGTTCATGAATAATGCAGAAGTTGAAAAACGTCTGGTTATGGACAAATCCAGCCCTGAAACCAGCACTGTTGTGACTATGCACTCATCAAACCTGTTGGATCCGGATATCAACGCACTTCATGACGATTTGCAGAAAGTTACCTATGAAGTTCTGAAGACATCCAGAGCGCTGCCTATTACGCCTATGTGGCTGCAGGTTCAAGGTGTTTTGGAAGTCGCTATGAATAAAATGGCTTCCGGTGAGCCGGTTCAAGCATCACTTGACAGCGCTGCTGAAGAAGTAAAAGGGATTATGGAGCGCGCAGGCTACTATAAGAAATAAGACCTATTCAAAAATTTCAGTGAAGCACGGATCCGTGCTTCACTGAAATAACAATTGAAATTTATGACTGACAGAGAACATAAACGTCCAATAATTGGACTCTGGCACCAAGGCATCTCTGATTGGAGGTACATAAGTGAGTGAGCTTCGACCTAAAGCGATTAAGAAATATCTGATTTTGCTGCCTGCACTGATAGTGATAATACTGACTTCGACCTATCCAATACTGTATTCATTTTGGTTGGGCTTCCAAAGATGGATGGTTTGGGAATCGCCAGCACCATTAGGATTCGTAGGCTTTGATAACTTTATCCGTGGATTTGCCGATCCTAAATTTCAAGAGGTCGTTGGTACTACTGCCCTATATACTGTGATTTCAGTTTCCATGTCAGTTGGAATAGGTCTCGGGATCGCAATGCTGCTTCAAAAATCCGGGAAATTGAATACCGTCATTAAAATGTTTTTGATCTTTCCGTTTGCAGTAAGCCCTGCACTCAAAGGTTTTACATTTAAATTTATGCTTAATCCTTCATTTGGCATTTTAGACAGATCAATAAAATATATTTTCCCGTTCTTAGAAAACGTGGTGTGGTTGAATCATCCTTTTTGGGCTCTGTTTTGGCTGGCAATGTCCGAAGTATGGGGCTGGGCACCTCTGGTTGCTTTAATGTTTCTTGGTGCCTTGGGCTCGATTTCACCTTCAATATTTGAAGCGGCAAAACTCGATGGGACCAATAATTTTCAACTCTTTATACATATTACACTGCCTTTGCTTAAGCCAGTCATTTTGGTAGTCACTTTACTCAGAACCATTTTTTCACTTAAAATGTTTGATCAAGTCGTAACTATGACAGGTGGCGGACCTGGCTCATCGACACAAGTAATCAACTACTTCATTTATCAGACAGGATTTCGCTTTATGGATATGGGATATGCAGGCGCTTTGGCTACGACTCTGGTAATTGTGATGACAATCATTGCGTCAATATATGTCCGTACTCTTAATGGTAAGGAGGCGTAGTTATGGAAGCGCCGCAAAAGGTATTAATGAACACTAGAGTGATGCATAAAACCAAGTCTCGAATCTCTGTAAAAAATTATGCTTTTATAATCTTGGAAAAAATGCTTCAAATAATGGTGCTCTTGTTTGTTCTGTTCCCGATCGTCTGGATCATTCTCACCGCATTCAAGAGCTCCACGGATGCCTATTCGACAAGTCTCTTGTTTAAGCCGACACTCGACAATTTCAGAACTATAATTGCGCCACCTTACAGTGTGGGACCACTCTTTCGAAACAGTATAATAATTTCTTTCGCTACAGTGGGCATTGCAATACCTCTCGCAGTAATGGCGTCTTATGTTTTTTCCCGGTACACATTTCGCGGCAGCAACAGTTTATTGGTATACATACTCATGACGCAGTTTATTCCAGCCGTAGTCATAGTTATGCCGTTTTATATGCTGTTCAGAAATTTGGGTATGCTGGATACTAAGGCAGCACTCATTACAGTCAATTTATCAGTTGCTTTGCCGTACGCCATATGGCTGCTTAAAGGCTTTGTGGACGCCCTTCCAAAAGAAATTGAGGAAGCGGCATTGATAGATGGCTGCACTCAGCTGCAAATGTTAAGACACGTTGTTTTTCCACTTATTGCTCCCGGAGCCATCACCACCGCCGGCTTTGTGTTTGTCGGTGCATGGAATGAATTCCTTTACGCCATGATCCTTTCGAGAACGACATCTTCAATGACGCTGACTATTGGCTTGATGAATACGTTGGGTCCAAGAGGCGTAATCTGGGAATACATGTCGGCCGTTGGCTTGTTGGTCATGATTCCTGTCTTCCTGTTGTCTCTTACCATTCGTAAGCATTTTGTTCAAGGGTTAACTATGGGCGGCGTCAAATAACTTATCAATTAGAAATTTCTATAGGGCACAATATTGTAAAACATTATCTTGGGAAGATGGTCTCTTTAAACGCAGGGGTCATCTTCTTTTTTGCGTTTTTGAGCATATCAAACAGCAAATAACTGCAGGTCAGAATTTAGATTCGCCTCAGTGCTTTTAAAAAGCGATCAGCCTTCCCACTTCCGTGAGTCTCAGGTGGGCGCGCCTCAGAAACTCCTGCGGAGTCCTGAGTTTAGGACTTTAAAGTAAAAAAACCACTTCAAACGTTGAAATTTAGACGTTGAAGTGGTTTTCGTTTTGTCCTATTTTTTCAGATTGATTGCCAAATTTAACTTTGTGCAAGCCCGA